>OJZA01000218.1_pt1 | contig 24491 bp, 23 predicted proteins | sample 1614311 | NCBI WGS metagenome assembly OJZA01 (sample SAMN04436923, study PRJEB24849) | human gut metagenome | biome: human gut; feature: NICU; material: stool | host: Homo sapiens | place: USA: Saint Louis, MO | collected 2012-05-20
AAATAACGCGTCCCCTGACGCTACGTCATAAACCGTTTTACCCCGATGGTCTTCATCGAGATGCCACGATGCCTTATCACTGTTGAAAACAGCCACAAAGCCAGCAGGAATATCTGGTGGTGCAATATCGGTACTGTTTGCTGGCAGACCTGTATGAGGCGGAATATATGCGTCACCTTCACCAATAAATTCATTAGTTCCGGCCAGCAGATTATAAATTTTTATGGTCCGTGGTTGTTCACTCATTCTGAATGCCATTATGCAAGCCTCACAATGTAGTTAAATGCGATGTTTTTGACGGTGTTTTCCGCGTTACCAGCAGCGTTAACGGTGATGGTGTGTCCATGTGAACCAATCGCAACGGAGTGCGTATGAGCACCAATACCGACAGTATGCGCGTGTGCACCTGCAGATGCTGCTGTGCCGGACAGTGAATGGCTATGATTACCATCTGTACTGGTATTCGCTAACCACCCCGTAGACATACCTACTGAGCCTTGTACACCCCAGGTATTTTGACCTGAGCTTGTATAACCATATTGATAAGTATCTTTAAAAACACTGGGGTTAAATCGACGGCCATCTCTATGGCTGTGATTACCAGCTGCATTCGTGCTGCCACTTAAACTATGGGTATGCGCACCAGTGTTATTCGTGGATTTAGTGCCGTAATCAAACGACGATGTGGTTTTCGTCCCCAAATCCGTACTGGATGCGCTGGCGCTGTGGGTATGCGATTTAATGCCATCCTGTTCCTGAGACAATACGGCACGACCACTGGCAGGCTTGCCCTTAATCGTCCAGCCACGCAAATCAGGGATCACGCCTGACGGATAAGCGGCAGCAAGTTTCGGGTAGGCAGATTTGTCAAAAGTCTGCCCCTGCATCAGGGCATAACCAGACGGAACGGTATCTGATGGCCACGGGATTGGTGCGCCGACTGGATAAAACTCTGCAGGAGGATGAGCCGAGGTGTAAAGCTGCGCCCACGGCGACCAGTTTGCGTCGGTCGTATCCCGTCGTGAACGAATAAATGCCGGAGCATGAGCACCGCTTGTACCACTCCAGCCGATGAGTAACTCACCTTCGCCAACGGCTGTCATCCCTTTCAGGTGAATGATATTTCCATACGCTGTTGGATATCCGTTGTTATACACCTCGTATAACTCAAGACCTGTTGCCCCCTGCGTATTGTCTGTCAGCGCGGTTACCCGACCTTTTGAAGACAGATTAACTGATGATACTGCTGTTCCACCTGACGGTAACGCCCCGATCTCTGATGCCGTTGGCTTATTTCTGGAGTTATAGTCCCTTCGCCAGCCAGGTGAATAATCTGTTCCGTGATTAATATAGGTAAACTGGGCGTTAGTTGTTCCACCACCCGTGGAGGTGGTCGGTGTGGTAATGCGGATCGTCATCGCTGACTTTATCCCCATTACTTCAATGACAGCTCCGGCGAGATGAATATTACCGCAGCCAGTATCAGTAATGATTTTATTATTGCCATAAGACCAGGAACCCTTGCACATCCAGTATGGATGGTTAAATGCTCCCTGAGAATCCAGCCACTCGATAAACTGTGCAGTCGTCCAGTTTCCTGTTGTTGTGCTTACTGACCCACCGAAGGCACGGCAGGCACCAATATTTTTCGTAAAGGTGTCTTTGCCAGGGATATCCGCACCGTTCTGATCTTTCTGCAGACGTTTCTCAGCATTGTCATTGGCTGCTTTTACTGCCTTTGGCGTTGCCGCCAGCGTTTCAGACGTGCTGTTGGTCGCGCTGCTTAGCTGGATTATCCCTTTCTGTGCTGTCGTTGCATCCTGTGCGGTGTATTTCCCGTTAGCCAGGTCATACGCGGCCTTAACGGCTTTTGGCGTTGCCGCCAGTGACTCGGAAGTGCTGTTGGTCGCACTGCTGAGCTGTACTATCCCCTTTTTCGTCGTGCTCGCATCCTCAAGCGCCACGGCGGATGCAATATCCTCTGCCCGTTTTGCTGCTGTCTCGGCGCGCGTTGCCGCAGATTCCGCCGTACTTTTGCTCTGAGCTGCTGCCGTCGCACTGCCAGCTGCCTCTGTCGCCTTCGTGGATGCCGTCGTGGCGCTACCCTTCGCTGCTGACGCCTGTCTGGTCGCCTCATCTTTTGAAGCAGACGCAGATGATGCCGATGACGACGCCGAACTGGCTGACGATGCGGCAGCCGTTTTTGAGGATTCTGCGCTGGTTTCCGACGCTTTCGCGTTCGTTTCGGATGTCTTCGCTGCGGAAGCTGACCTCGCTGCTGCGTTGGCCTGTTCAGTGGCTTCGCCAGCCTTCGTTGTGGCTGTTGAAGCAGACGATGCGGCACTTTCTGCCGATTTTCCGGCGGCGGTGGCACTGACTGCTGCCTCCTCTGCCTTAATGGACGCCTCACGGGCCGATGATGCAGCTGCTGTCTCAGAGTCTGCCGCAGCTGAGGCGCTCTGTTCCGCTGCCGTTTCAGAAGACCTGGCATTCGTCTCGGACGTTTTTGCCGCCTTCACGGAATTTCCTGCCGCCGTTGCCGAGGAGGCTGCACTGCTGGCGCTTGTGGAGGCGTTCGTTTCTGATGATTTTGCCGCCTCTTTGGAGGCCGCCGCATCTCTGGCTGAAGTGGCGGCTTCTGACGCTTTCGTCGTCGCAGTGGATGCAGAAGTGGCTGCTGATTTTTGTGACGCTGCAGCATTCGTTTCTGACGTTTTCGCGGCACTGGCACTGGTAGCTGCCGCGCTTTTTGAGGACTCTGCAGCAGCAGCACTTTTCGATGCTTCACTGGCCTTTGTTGATGCCGTTCTTGCGCTGGAAGACGCTGACTGAGCCGACGACGCGGCCTGTCCGGCTGACGTGCTGGCTGCGCGTGCTGAGCCTGCAGCATCAGTCGCATGGGTTGCCGCCTCACGGGCTGATGTGCTGGCATCACTGGCTGACTTCTTCGCGGCTGCCGTGTTCTGTGCCACCACGGACGCGTTACGCGCCACCTCTTCCACCATCAGCTCAAAACGGCGCAGTGCCTCCGGACGGGCATCATCCTCCGTCATGGCACCGAGAAAATCATTCAGCGTACCGGGTCGGGAATCTTCATACACTGTGATGGTCCCGGCATGTGACGGCGGGAATCCTTCCACCAACAGAATAACGCTGTACTGACCGTACTCAACGTCCATACTGTAACGCCCGGCTTCATCCGGATTTTCAGATGCCAGCGTGTTCACCACCACCGTGGTACTGTTACGTTTTGCTTTCAGCTGGATTGTGCAGTTCTGTACCGGTTTTCCTGTGCCGTCTTTCAGTACACCTGAAATTTTTACTGCCATATTCACCCCACAAAAAAGCCCGCCTGAACCGGCGGGCTGTCATAACACTGTGTTACCTGGCTAATCAGAATTTATAACCGACACCCACGATGAAACCGTCAGTGCGCCAGTCGCCACTGCCGGAGCCTTCATAAGCGACATCAATGGCCACGGATTCGGTCGGGTTAAACTGCACGCCAGCTCCCCACGCCAGAGACGTGTTGCTGTGGCGACCGTCATCACTTCCGGTCAGCACGTCGTGCGTTTTCCCCTTGTTGTCAGTTACGCGGAGATAATCCCCGGAGAAAGTCGACACACGGCTGTAAGCCATACCCGCCATCGCATAAGCACTGAACCATTCATTCACGCGTACAGATGGCCCCGCCATCATGCTGAACCAGCGGTTACGCACGGAATCTTCATGCCAGCGGGTATCGCTGTAATGGGTCAGCTGGCGATTCTTGTCTCCTGCATAGCTGAACGACGTCACCATCCCCAGTGTGTCCGTAAACTCATAACGGTATTTCACGTTAATCCCGTTCAGATCATCACTGCCGGGAACGTTCGTCCGGGCATGAAGATACCCCGCGCTCAGCGTGGACTGATGTTCAGACGCCCATGCAGGCGCACCGGATACGGCCAGACAAATGGCTGCGGACAAAATGGCGGCATAAAGTTTACGCATAATTACCTCTCGCTTTTCTGCAATAAAAAAGGCGTCATTTCTGACGCCCGTTCTGGGTTATAAAATTCAGCTGATACTGATACCTGCTGTGGATTTTTTCATCACCACAACCAGCAGATCGCTGATACTGGTTGTTGGTGTCCAGTTATTCGCTCCTGATGAAGATACGGTGAATGTCAGTGTCAGCGTCCCCTGTCCGGCAGGCATATCTATAACTGAGGAAAATACGCCCTGAGCATCCGTCGTGGACTGATTAAAAATCTCCTGACCATTGCGGGTCACTCTTAACCGGCAGGTTGAATACCAGTATGACTGTTGGTTATTACTGTTGAAATTCTCATGCTTACCACCGCGGAATAACACTGGCGGTATCATGACCTGCCGGTCAAATTTCTGATCATCACTGATTCTTACCGTGATGGTGCCACTGGCATAACTGTTCGTGCGGGGGAAAGACTTGCTGACCGTTTTGACAATATCGCCTTCAATCTGATTGGCTGACAGTTTCCCCTTAATCTGACAGTTCTCATTAATCGTGACATTGTTGAGCGTCCCTGAATTTGCATTCACATTACCGCTGATATCCGCATTTTTAGCGGTCAGCTTTCCGTCCGGTGTCAGGGAAAATGCCGGAGGATTACCGCCGCTGGTAATGGTGGGAGCCGTCAGATATTTCAGGAACACTTCGTTCATGAATATCTGATCGCCCTGACCAACAAACATCGGCCTTGTGTTGCCATTCGCAGGATTAATCATCGCAATCCTGTCCGCCGCCAGCAGCACCTGACTCTGCATACCGTCAGGAGTATTCTCAATACCGGCACCAATACCCGCGATATAAAGGCGTCCGTCCTGCATCTGCTGCAGCTTCACAGCCCACATGCTGTTCAGGTTATTATTTGTATCAACCTGAACCTTCTGTATCTGCTGGATCGCTGCACTCTGGTCTTCCAGTTTCTTATTGACGGTCTGCGTGATTTCATTGCTGACATCCGTAATGGACGCCCTGATTTCAGCCAGGTCAGGCGCAAGCTGACCGTTATCAATCTGCGTCCACAGCTCCTGAGCCAGATGGCTTTTCCCTATCTCGCCTTTGAAAAAATCCAGATAGCCGGATGCATCATCACTCGGCTGGCCAACAGCCTCCACAAATGCCGATTTGCCAACGGTGTTCACACTGCGGATGTAAAAATAATAATCATGGCCCGGTTTGATATTGATACTGGTGGCTATCCAGTACAGCGCCGTGCCAAGATAGCGGGCTGTGGTTTCAACCTGCCTGATATCGGTAATCCGCGTTTCCGAGAACCAGAACTCAAACTGTACCGTCGGATCATAAACCGCAAGATGCGGCGTGGCAGTTATCTGAAAATAGCCCGGCGTCAGCTCAATCCGCGACGGCGCTGCCGGTGCGGCAATCCGGAACGATACCGATGCCGGATCGCCCTGCTGTCCCCACGCATTTACCGCCCGGACCGTCAGCGTGTAACGCCCCAGCGCCAGTTGCCTGAAGCGGTATGTGGTTTCCGTCGTCCGGGCCGTGCTGACCAGCCGCTCACTGCCGTCATCCGCTGCCACGGTCAGGCGAAGCAGGAAGCTCACGCCCTTCACCACCTTCGGCGTGTCCCAGCGGGCCAGTACCTGATACTCCCCGCTGTCTGCGGTGACTTCGGCAGTCAGGTGCTGCACCGCTGGCGGCGTGACACCATTCACCGTGCCGCTCTGGTCGCCGTCAAAGTGCGCCCCGTTATCCACGATGGCCTCTTTTTCCGGTACATGCTGCACGGCGGTGATGGCATACGTGCCATCGTCGTTCTCACGGATACTCACGCAGCGGAACAGGCGCTGGCGCAGCGTCGGCAGCTTCAGCCCCCACACGCTGTATTCAGCAACGCCGTCAGGAACACGGCTCACTTTCACCTTCACGCCGTCGGTGACGGACTGAACCTCCACGCTGACCGGATTGCCACTTCCGTCAACCAGGCTTATCAGCGTGGTACCGGAGGATGGCAGCGTGATTTCACGGTCGAGCGTCAGCGTCCGGGTCTGGCTGTTCACCGCCAGTACACGACCACCGGTGCTGATACCGGCATAGTCATCATCACAGATTTCAATAACATCGCCCGGTACATGGCGAAGCCCTTCTGCGCCGACGCTGAAATCCACGGTCTGCGTTTCCAGCAGTTCTGTTTTAATCAGCCACAGCCCGGCGCGGTGTGCCTGCCCCCGGCTGGTACAGCCAAAGGCATCCATCTTCGTGACGTTACGACCGTAACGGGCAATGGCCTGCGTGTCCTCCACAAGCTCTGTCGCCGTCTCCCAGCCGTTGTTCGGGTCAATCCAGTTCACCTCAACGGCATTATGGCGGTCCTTCAGGGCGCTGAAGCTGTAGCGGAACGGCGCACCATCATCCGGCATCACCACATTACTGCGGTTATAGGTCCACACCTTATCCGACGGTCGGTCCTGCACGAACGTCAGCGTCTGCCCGTTCCATACCGGCATACAGCGCATCGCCGAGCAGAAATCACTGAGCACATCCCACGCCTTGCGCTGTGTGGTCAGGTACGCATTACAGGTGATGCGCGGCTCCGTGCCGCCAAAACCATCCGGCACCGACTGGTCGCAATACTGGCCGATGACATACAGCGCCCATTTATCCACATCTGCCGCACCAAGACGTTTCCCCATGCCGTAGCGCGGATGGGTCAGCATATCCCACAGACACCAGGCCATGTTGTTGCTGTATGCTGGCTTAAACGTTCCGTCCCAGATACCGCTGTATTGCCGCGTCTGCGGGTTATAGTTCGACGGCACCTGCAGAATGCGCCCGCGCAGATGATAATTACGGCTCACCTGCTGGCTGCCGAACTGCTCCGAATCCACCTGCACGCCGACCAGTGCCGTGTTCGGGTAGCACTGTTTCACATCGATGATTTCGGTGTATGACGACCAGAGCGTTTTGTTCTGCAGCTGGTCTGTGGTGCTGTCCGGCGTCATCCTGCGCATCCGGATACTGAACGGGCGCGGCGGCAGGTTATCCACCACCACCGAGGCCAGATACTGTGAAGTGGTTTTACCCTTAATGGTGATGTCTTTTTCCGTCACCCAGCCACCGTTACGCTGAATCTGAACCAGCAGGCGGACTTCCGACGGATTCCGGTCACCCTTTGAGGTGGTTTCCACCAGTGCCTGCACACCGAAGGTAAAGCGCAGACGGTCGATGTTTGCAGACGTGATGGTCCGGGTGATCGGCGTGTCGTATTTCACTTCCGTACCCAGCACCGTCTCGGAGCCGGAGGATTCAAATCCCTCCGGCGGTGTCTGCTCCTGCTCACCTGCCCGGAACACCACCGTGACACCGGAGATATTGGTATTCCCCTCACTGTCCAGCACTGGCGTACTGTTCAGCAGCACACTTTTTAATCCGTCCACCGGACCTTCAACCGGCCCTTCACTGATGGCGTCTATCACGCTCAGCATCTGGGATGATTTCAGGTTGTCCTTCGCTTCGCGCGGGGTATGCCCCTTACTGCTGCCTTTACCCATTCGTCATGATCCATAAACGATAAAACCGCCCGGAGGCGGTTTCACATAAAACATTTTGCATCAGCGACCAATCACCACAACCTGACCACCATCCCCTTCGTCTGCCGTGCTGATCTCCTGAGAAACCACGCGTGACCCCACGCGCATTTCACCGTACAGAACGGGCAGAACATTGCCCTGGGCAACCATGTTATCCAGTGAGGAGAAATAGGTGTTCTGCTTACCGTTATCCGTTGTCTGTGTACGGGGAGTTCTGGCTTTCGGTGCCAGCATCTGAGCCACACCACCGAGCACCATACTGGCACCGAGAGAAAACAAAATGCCGGTCATACCACCGGCACCAATGGCTGCCCCCCATGCTGCAAGGGTGGCTCCGGCGGTAAAGAATGATCCGGCAATGGCGGCTGCTCCCAGGACAATCTGGAATACACCACCTGACTTGGCCCCGGCGACTCTGGGAACAATATGAATCACAGCGCCATCAGGCAGAGTCTCATGTAACTGCGCCGTTAACCCGGACGTGCTGACGTCCCGCCCGGCAATCCGTACCTGATACCAGCCGTCGCTCAGTTTCTGACGAAACACCGGGAGCTGTGTGGCCAGTGCGCGGATGGCTTCAGCCCCCGTTTTCACACGAAGGTCGATGCGGCGGCCAAATCGTTGCAAATCCCCGTAAAGGCAGATGCGTGCCATTCCCGGTGACGCCAGAGGGAGTGTGTGCGTCGCTGCCATTTGTCGGTATACCTCTCTCGTTTACTCAGTTGTTCAGGAATATGGTGCAGCAGCTCGCCGTCGCCGCAGTAAATTGCGGCATGATTCGGCACCGATGAACCAAAGCAGCACAGCAGCACGTCGCCAGGCTGCGCCTCTGTCAGTGCGACACGGTAAAAACCAGTCGCCTCCATATTGTCAAGATAGAGATTCTGGCCGTTACGCCACCAGTCATCTCCGCGATGAAAATCCGGCATCTCAATCCCCGCCAGATGATAAGCATCCCGGAACAGCGTGTAACAGTCCGTCACCCCGTGCTCAAAGCGACGCCCGGTGAGATGCGGCACACAGCGGAACTTGTGAATCGCCCCCCGGCAGACCAGCCACCACGGCAAATCACTCTGCACCTGCAGCCGCCGATCGGCCTCACTCAGCCAGGGCAGACCACCGGGATGACTGTGGACCAGCGCCACAATCTCACCCTGCATCTCTGCCTGCAGCCAGTCCTCCGGAGCCATCCGGAAATAATCCTCCGGCTCACCGGAGATATTCACGCAGGGAAAATATCTTTCCCCCTCCGGCGTGCTTACCACGAAGCCGCACGACTCCGCTGGCGCACATCGCCGGGCGTGCGCCAGAATCGCTGATTCTGTCTCTGTCATGGGATTTACTGCGAAAGTTTGTTAATGGAAAGGAAGCCGCCAAAGTTGCCGACGTTATTGCGAAACTTACAGCCGCTCAGGCATTTGCTGCATTTATCCTTCGTGATATCGGAAGTCGGCTGATCATATTCATCCGCGACCGCCGGACCGTGATAACCGCACTCATCACCGCGATAGGTCCAGGTGCAGGTGTTGGCCAGCATGGTACGTTCCGGAAAAACAGCACCATCCGTTTCCGTCGGCGTGGACAGTACAAAAGAGGCACTCACCGCGCTCAGTTCGCTGCACTGCTCGATGCGCCAGCGGCTGATCACCTCCTGCTCCGGATCGGCGTCGCTGTTTCCGTTGACGAAGTTCACCGCATCCAGAAAACGGGCGTAAACCTTACGCCGGACCACCGTTCCGCCGACCAGACTCTGCAGATCTTCCGCCATACCGGTGACCATACCGTGCAGGTTAGAAACCGTCAGTGTCGGACGGGCAGCACTGCCCTTGCCGTTCAGTTCAAATCCCGTCCCCTGAATGGGATACGCCTGATACTGTCGCCCCTGCCAGGTGACCGGCTCACCTTTTTCATTCTGCTCATTGCAGAAAAAATAACGTTCTCCACCGACCTCTGTCAGGTCGATTTCCCAGAGCACCACGCTGGCCGACTGCTCCGCACGGGTGCATTCATTCAGTGTTTCCTGCCGGATATCCTGCATCAGTTCACCACCTGTTCAAACTCTGCGCTGAACTCAACACGCAGCATACTGACCCGCGACGACCATTTTGCGCAGGTCACCTTTATCTGCCGCCACTCATAAGGCGGCGTCCACAGAAAGGCTTTCCAGCCCCCGTGCTCTTCCAGAAACGACTCCAGCGCCGTGGCCTCCCAACGGGGAACAGAAAGCGTCACGCTGTACGTTTTCAGGTTGGCATTCAGCCCGGCAGGCGCTCGCTGGGAACAGCCATCACCAAAGCGCACCTTTCTTACGGAAGGGGCCGAAGCCACATCCATACCGGGTTTCACTTTCCAGCGGAAGGTTTTCATCGTCCACCTCCGGAGAACAGACCACCATCGCGCATCTGCCCGGTCACAACATCCATTGCCGCCTTACGGGCTACGTCATAAACAGCCTTCAGCGCCTGTGGCCCTATCTGACCGTTCGTGCCGTCGTTGTTAATCACCACATGGTTATTCTGCTCAAACGTCCCGGACGCCTGCGACCGGCTGTCCGCCATGCTGCCCGGTGTACCGACATAACCACCGGTGGCATAGCCGCGCATCAGCCGGTAGAGATTCCCCACGCCAATCCGGCTGGTTGCCTCCTTCGTGAAGACAAATTCACCACGGTGAACAATCCCCGCAGGCTCATATTTGCCGCCGGTTCCCGTAAATCCCCCGGTCGCAAAATGGAATTTCGCCGCAGCTGCCTGAATGGCTGTACCGCCTGACGCTGATGCGTCACCACCGACAGCACCGCCAATGACACTGCCCACACTCCCGACGATCCCCACCATTGCCTGCTTAAGCAGAATTTCTGTCATCATGGACAGCACGGAACGGGTGAAGCTGCGCCAGTTCTGTTCACTGCCGGTCAGCATCGCCGCCATATTCTGCGCAATACCATCAAAGGTCTGCGTGGCTGCACTTTTAACCTGCGACATACTGTCCGTGGCACTCTCTTTCCACTCGCTCCAGCCGGACCTGAGGCCTGCCATCCAGTTCCCGCGAAGCAGGTCTTCAGCCGCCCAGGTCTTTTTCTGCTCTGACATGACGTTATTCAGCGCCAGAGGATTATCGCCATACTGTTCCTTCAGGCGCTGTTCCGTGGCTTCCCGTTCTGCCTGCCGGTCAGTCAGCCCCCGGCTTTTCGCATCAATAGCGGCCCGTTTTGCCCGTTGCTGCTGTGCGAATTTATCCGCCTGCTGCGCCAGCGCGTTCAGGCGCTCCTGATACGTAACCTTGTCGCCAAGTGCAGCCAGCTGGCGTTTGTACTCCAGCGTCTCATCTTTATGCGCCAGCAGGGATTTCTCCTGTGCAGACAGCTGGCGACGTTGCGCCGCCTCCTCCAGTACCGCGAACTGACTCTCCGCCTTCCACAAATCCCGGCGCTGCTGGCTGATTTTCTCATTTGCTCCGGCATGCTTCTCCAGCGTCCGGAGTTCAGCCTGAAGCGTCAGCAGGGCAGCATGAGCACTGTCTTCCTGACGATCGCCCGCAGACACCTTCACGCCGGACTGTTTCGGCTTTTTCAGCGTCGCTTCATAATCCTTTTTCGCCGCCGCCATCAGCGTGTTGTAATCTGCCTGCAGGATTTTCCCGTCTTTCAGTGCCTTGTTCAGTTCTTCCTGACGGGCGGTATATTTCTCCAGCGGTGTCTGCAGCCGTTCGTAAGCCTTCTGCGCCTCTTCGGTATATTTCAGCCGTGATGCTTCGGTATCGCTCTGCTGCTGCGCATTTTTGTCCTGTTGACTCTGCTGTTCAGCCTTCTTTCGGGCGGCTTCAAGCGCAAGACGGGCCTTTTCACGATCATCCCAGTAACGCGCCCGCGCTTCATCGTTAACAAAATAATCATCCTTGCGCAGATTCCAGATGTCGTCCGCTTTCTTAAACGCAGCCTCTGCCTTAATCAGCATCTCCTGAGCGGTATCAGGACGACCAATATCCAGCACCGCATCCCACATGGATTTGAATGCCCGTGCTGTCCTGTCTGCCCAGGTTTCCAGCGTGCCCATGTTCTCTTTCAGGCGTCGGGTCTGGTCATCAAACCCTTTCGTTGCGGCCTCGTTCGCCGCCTGCAATGCCCCGGATTCATCGCCGGAACGCTGCAACTGAGCAACATACGCAATCTGCTCCGCCGTTACGTTATGGAACTGGCGCGCCATCGCCGTCAGCCCCGACGTCGGGTCAGTGGTCAGCTTCCCGAAGGCTTCAGCGACCTTGTCCACCTCCACGCCGGATGCAGAAGAGAAACGCGCCACACTCTGGCTGATGGACGCAATCTGAGCCTCACCGCTTACTCCCGCCTTAACCAGTGCGCTGAGTGACTCGCTGGTCTGGTTAAACGTCAGCCCTGCCGCCTGCCCGGCTCTGGACAGGACCAGCATACGATCTGCCGTCAGACCCGACTGATTGCCGGAAAGGACCAGCGTTTTGTTGAAATCGGACAGGGTTGAGTTACCCTGATACCAGGCATACGCCAGCGCACCGGTCGCCACCGCCAGCGAGGTGGCCCCGACCATCGGCAGGGTGATCGCACCGGCAAGCCCCCGGAACATGGGGATCATCCCGCCGAAGGAGTCCTTAACCTGACCACCCTGTTGCAGCAGGATCAGCCACGGGCTTTGCCCGCCTGCAAGCTGCGTGGCCACGTCGGTGAACTGTGCAGGCAGCATACGCATGGCGGCTTTATACTGCCCGACGGAAATCCCCGCTTTCTGTGCAGCCAGCGCCTGTCGGCTCAGCGACTGTTCAACGACTGCCGCTGTTTTTTTCGCATCACTTTCCGTACCGGAAAAATGACGCCTGACTCTGGCCATCTGCTCGTCAAATCTGGCCGCATCCAGACTTAAATCAACGACCAGATCGCCTACCGGTTCAGCCATACCGGACTCCTCCTGCGATCCCTTCTGATACTGTCATCAGCATTACGTCATCCTCCGTCATGCCCGCCATATCCGGGGAAGCGGGGATAACTTCATTTCCGTCCGGGTCAAAGCGGACGCCTCCGGTAAGCCCTGCCGCTTTCTGCATCAGCACATCATCTTCAGGCTCTTCGTCATCCTCACGCCGGTTCAGCAAACTGAAATCCAGCGGATGCATATCCGGATCGCTGAAAAACAGGCTGAGCACAGTGTACGTCAGCCCGGAAAAGTGCATATCCAGCAGAACATCATGAAAATAATGGGTACTGTAAAAGCGGTGCCAGTCGGCATACTCCGTGGATGACATCCCGGCAAGCATGGCGCGCCAGTCAGGTCGCCCCATCTCTCGCGCCAGTTTCAGGGCAAAACTCAGCTCACCGTCGAACACTTTCCCGCAGAAACAGGCTCTGCAGGCCCGGAGTCCTCTGCCTGGTCAGGGGCATCATTCACCACAAACCCATACATACCGGACAGCCGGTACACCACGTTTTCAGCATGAGAAATTGCCTCCGCGGGCCAGGTGGTAAGCACTTCCTGCTCAATCTGTTTAACGGCTTCATTCATGGAAGGCTGCTTTGTCTTCTGCGGATGGTTATGCCACAGGGACATCGCCACCACAAAAGCACCGGTTCTGATGGCGTCTTCCACAGTAACCTGCCGGTTGCTGTCTGACTCCGCCTGTTCTGCCTGCTGTTTCATCAGGGCGAGATGCTCAATACGCTGCAGGGCTGACAGTTCAGAAAGCGTGACGGTCACGCCGTTATGTTCAAATGATTCGGTTTTCAGGAACATCGCTGACTCTCCGGATTAACTGTCGGTGACAGTGATTTCTGCAACCGCAGCAAGTTCACCATTACCGGATACAACCGGAATGTTGACCTTGCCTGCAGCAACGCCGTTCACGGTGATGGTCATACCACTGACCGACACGGTGGCTTTTGTTTTATCCGCTGACACCGCACGGAAGCTCTTGTCAGTTGCGCCCTCCGGCTGGAAGGCCACGGTCAGCGTGGTGCTCTGCCCTTTCACCACCGAGGAGCTGGCAGGCGTCACGGTCATACCGGTTGCCGCCGTCACCGTACTGCGATCTTCTGCCATTGACGGACGGCCCACATTGGTGACCTTCACCGTACGGGTGATCACTTCCTTCGCCGTCACCGCCTTACCGATACTGCTGACCCAGCCACGGAACACATCGACCGTGCCGTTCGGGAAGCGGATTTTATAGGCACGGGTATCACCTTCATTAAACCACGCCAGCAGCGCCTGCTGCCCCTGCTCTCCGGGCATCCACGCCAGCGTGAAGCTGGTATCTCCGGCGGATTTCTGCCCCTGCCCGGTCGCGGTCCAGTCCGCATCTTCATCATCGAGATAACTGTCGTCATAGGACTCAGCGGTCAGTTCGCCGGGCGTCAGGTCTTTAATTTTTGCCAGACGCGACCAGTCATTGTCTGAAAGCGGGTTCGCATAAGGGTCACCGTTCCCCTTATAAACCCACAGTGTGGTCCCGGCACCTTTCACCGGCATTGTAGGATTTGGTACAGGCATATCGTCCTCACATTTCATAGGTAATGACATAAGTCAGATCGGCTGAACTCCACAGGCCCGCATCATCGTCGCGCCGGTAGTCATAGCCACTGGCCACCATACTGGTGATCAAATCTGACAGTGCCGGGATATCGCTCATCACCGGATAAATCCGGGACTCCATCCACGAATCCAGCTCTGAATCCGGCACCTGAGCAGGCAGGAAAACTTCAATATGCAGCTCCGCCTGCCAGGTATCGCTGTCCAGCTCTTCGCCCGTGTATTCAGCGCTGGTGAGATAAACGGCAATTGCCGGAAAATCTTCCTCATCAAAAACAGCGGGGCGACCATCAAAAAGCGTCGCCCCGGTGTCATGCTTCTCCAGTGCATCCAGTACGGCTGCTCGGAGTTCAGTATGTTTCATCGCTTTATTACCATCCTCAGTTGATGCTGCAGCGCATAGCCCAGCTCTTTCGGAAGACGCTCACGCCGTATCCGCTCAATATTCTGTTTAAACGCCGTGGTAAGCGGCACCGCCATCGGGATTTTCACCACATCAATGGGGTAACGGTTTTTCCCCGCCACACGCTGCATGACATGCCAGCGGCCATTTTTCAGTTGCTGAATAAACGCGCCGGGAATACGACGGTTTCCCACCACAAGCACACTGCCGCCACCTTTCAGGGCTGAACGCTGCCCCTTTTTACGACGCCTGCGTCGGGACAGGACAACCCGCGCATTACCCAGCCTGATTACGGGCAAATCCCCCCGGTTAACTTTGATTCTGGCCTGCGGATTTTTGACCGTGGCCCTTTTCAGCCTGGCCCTTTCCTTTACCAGTTTCCGGCGTACCTTTGTCTCACGGGCAACCTGTGACGCCGACTGCGATATCGCGGATGAAGCAACGCGGTTAATGGCCATTGCGGCGGCACCCGGCACCGCCGTTTTGCTGATACGACTGAGGTTTTCAACGGCCTGCTCAAGACCTTTTATGGCCATACATCCCCTTTCAGCGGCGACGGTTAACGGCAGGTGGTTGCCCCCGGTTGAGCCAGAGATAACAACTCCCTCCGTCATCCGGAGAAACACGATCCACCCAGAATATCTCGCCGTTAATGGTCAGCGTGTCACCACGCCGTACAGCACAAACCGTATCCGTAAGCACAAATAATGACGGGTTGCTTCCTTCAATACGGATCCCACTACTGGCAAAACCCAGCGACTCCGGATCGTCAAAAACGCCATGAACCTCGCCGCCACGCTGTGCACCGGAGGTGAACTGCGCACTGATGCCCATCACTTCAACAATCGTACTGTCCACCCCGGCAAGGGCGGCATCAAAGGCATTCTGAAAATCACGCATAAACAGCCATTCCACCATCAACGTGTGTTTTTGCATCTGAGGACATAATCAGAATCACCCGACCAACATCCGCAAGCTCAACGGATTCCCCCGTTTCACCATCAACGCCACAGAGATGGAGGCAGGTCAGAACTCTGATGCGCGTTAACGCGCCGGATGTTTCCTCACGAACATCATGAGCCGCGGTTTCCCGCTCCCGGATATCCATATTCATAACCTGTACATCATCGCCGGATGACTGCATTTCCTCTTCCCATTCCGCCACCCGCTGCGCTATCTCTGCGGCACTCCCGGATATATCCGGCTCACGCCCCAGAATCAGGGCCAGTTCATCAAGCCGTTTCAGATTTTGCTCTTTCGTTGCCATATCAGCCCCCTGTGAAAAAAGACACGGGGGCATTTCGCCCCCGCTCACGGATTATTTCACCTGTACCACCACAAACTCATCCGGGTCCGGCAACACCATCAGCGGCGCGGACTGCGTCATGGTAAATTCACGGGCGGGATCCCCTACCGTCAGCCAGTGTTTCGGATAACGGGAAGAGGCCACCACACCTTCGGACAACGCCTGAGCATCCTGAATGGCACCGTAACAACGGATCCCATCTGCAGCAGTATTCCCCAGAACCAGCATGCCATCTGGAAGATAACGTTTTTCGATACCGTCTTCTGCTATATAAGACGTTTTCGCCACCACAATGGCCAGATCGCCGTAATACCCCTTGAAGGACACCACTGCGCCCAGATCTTTCACTGCCGTTTCGAGTTGAGAATTTGAACCGCGACGGGTATCCAGTTTTTCGCGGAACAGCTTAAAACCATTCAGAAGACGCCAGACGGTACCGTCCATAATGGCAATATTCACAAGACCGCTGGCCTGGTCGCAGTAAAGGTCAATATCATGTGTAGGATCGAACGTGTCACGATCCTGTTTTGACCATTCCTTACCGCTACCCTGTGTGATGTTATTCTTCGTCGACCTGCCAAAATCGACCTCAATTTTCTCGAACTGGTCTCCTTCCATGGTGTATTTGCCATACAACACAGCATTTACCGCCTGCATTTCTTCCACCTGGACAATCGCGTGCTCTTCCTGTTTGAGGTTATCGGTAATGATACGCAGACGGCGGTAAGCCGGATCGTTCAGTTGAGATGGATCTTCACCAGGAAGGCGCTCAACCGCCTGCTGGTAATTAAATTCGTGTTTCGGCTTGACGTAGCCCGGACGCAACACGCGGGTTTCACCACCACGATGACGCAGCACTTTTCCTTCAACAACCGGGGAGACATAGGCCGCCACCGGCGTTTTTCCGGTAATTTTGTCCAGCATCACCTCTTCGGTATGGAAATTCACCGTACGGCGGAAAAACAGCTCCAGAAACAGCGCACGAAATTTAACTTTTTGTTCGGTATAACCGAGTAACTGGCGGGTCGTAAACAATCCCATAAATCAGTTCCTTTCATTCAGAAATCAGTCAGGCCACCGCGGTGGCCTGATAACGTGTTACGGCAGCGCCGCGTGACTCAGGGCACTGCCGGCAAAGGCGTTGGCCTTTTTGTGTTCATCCACACTTTCAGGCCAGTGGATTGCCTCCGTCGCAAAGGTTCCCGACTTGTAATACGTCAGCGCCGTCTCTGTACCTTCAAGCGGCAGTACCAGTATGCCAACCGCACTACCGGCTTTCTGTCCGTCCCAGACCACCAGTTTCCCGGTGGCTTCATCCAGCATCAGGGGCGTCAGTGCCGGTGTTGGCGAGGAAATCCCGCTGCTGCCTGTGGCGGTATGAGCCGGATCATTACCGGCAAAAATACGTACTTCCGCACGCTGTTCAGTGATGGTTTTCGTCACCATATTGTAAAAACCTCCTATTGATGGTCAGCACTGACTTCATGGCATGGCCATGAGCATTTTCACGTCCGCATCACCGTCTGCTGACGTCTGTGGCACGCCACCCTGTACCGCTGCCGGTGAATGGTTCGCCATGAAATGTTCAAACATGGCGGTTGTGGATGCAGAGACCGGTTCTGCCTTACCTGATCCCGCAGCCAGCACAGCCCGGGCGCTCTCCACTGTCATTCCCGGGCAGGCAGCCAGCTGTTCAGCCTGCGCCTCAGCCCCTTTTGCCTCATCCAGTGCCATGATCTGATCACGGAGTGATGGTCCGGCATCCGCCTGCGGTGAAGCAGCCAGGATCGGGCGGGCTTTTTCCACCGTCATCTCCGGCATCGCCGCCAGCGTTGCCGCCAGTTGTTCACGACCGTTCGCTTCTTCACACGCCATAATGCGATCGGCTTCACTCTGCGTGGATGCCACCGGCTGCTGCGGTGCCGCCGCGGCCAGAATCGCCCGGGCCTGTTCAACGCTCATGCCCTGTTGTCCTGCCAGCATCGTGGCAAGCTGTTCACGTCCTTTCGCTTCCTGGCATGTCAGGATCCCCATCACTCGCTGGTTCTCCTGCGCGGCGGCTTCCGTTGCAGTTAATTGCGGCATAGTGCCTCCTCTGACATTACTGTTCAGCGCCGTGGCCATCACACTGATGGCATCCGACGCATTGATTAATTCATCCGCCAGCCCGGCCTCAATGCCGGACTGACCTTCAAAAACGGCAGCCTCTGTTCCCGTGACGGCATCAACAGACAGACCGGTATACATCGCCACTTTTTCGGCAAACATCCGGCGCGCCGCATCAATCCGCTGCTGCATGTCCTGGCGAACCTCTGCCGGCAACGCTTCAAACTGATTGCCATCCACCTTGTGCGCCCCTGAGTAAATCAGCGTGATATCCACACCGGCCTGCGCCAGATGACCGGCATAGCTGACATGGCTCATCATCACGCCAATGGAGCCGATACGGGATGTCTGGGTAACCAGCCGTCGGGAGCAGGCCGACGCCAGCAGCATGGCTGCAGAACAGGCCGTGTCATTGCACAGTGCCCAGACCGGCTTCTGCTGACGGAGGCGGTAAATCATGTCAGCGCAGTCAAACGCGCCGGCGGCCTGCCCGCCCGGACTGTCAATGTCCAGCAGTACGCCCCGCACCTGGCTATCCGCCATTGCCTGCTGAAGACAGGCGACAATGCCGTCATAGCCTGTCATTCCGGAAAATGGCCGCATACCACCCAGCCGGTGCACCAGCGTGCCGGTCACCGGCAGTACAGCAATACCGTTCACCACCCGGTAAACACGGGCCGGTCGTTTACCTCCGGCCATGTACTCGTCCGTTTCAGCCAGCATTCCGGGAGCATCAAACTGTACCTGCTGTTGTGGTACCGAAAGACTTGCTGCCCCCATCTCGCGCCCGAGCGCGCAAAAGAAAACCCGCGCATAGGCGGGCTCCAGAAGCAGCGGTTCATTGAATGCTGCGGCAATAATGTGTGAAAGATTACGTCTCACGTGGTGTTGTCTCCTCTTCCGGCCTACGACTCTCCGCTATCTGCTGCTGATACGCCTGCTCTATCCACACCGGACGTGAGAGTCCGGCTTTTTGCCGCTCAGCAGATTCCCTGACCTGCTGGCGGAAAATGTCCTGATAATCCTCGCCCATCAGCGCCAGCTCTTTCTCATACGTGCTCAGTCCGGCCTCAATGCGCATCACTGATTCCTGGACTTCCTTGAGCCCGTCAATGGCCATTCTTCCGGCACCAATCCACTCTGCCCGTGACCAGGCTGATCGCGCCTGATAAAAATCAAAACGTGCCCGTGGCGGACGAATAATCCCCCGAAGAAGTGCCTCTTCCAGCCAGCAGGAAAACATCTGCGTGGCCAGCCGGGCCGCAATAAATTTTCGCCGCCCCATAAAATAGCGCCACGACTCATTGGCGGAGGCGCGGGCACTTGAGTAACTGACCTTCGAGTAATCACGGGACAACTGTTCGTAGGAAACGCCAAGACCGGCGGCGATATACCGCAGCAGCGCCTGTTCAAGCGCAGAAAATCCATTGTCTGAATCCTGCGCAGTCTGTAGTTTCAGATCATCACCAGGGAAAAGGTGCGGAATTTTGACACCGCCCAGTGTCACGTTATTCGTGTCATACCAGCTGGAAAACTTCTCCAGAATATTAATAAGCGGATTATCCTTCTGCTCCTGTGGCGCGCCGGCGATATATTCAAAGGCCTTTTCGGTATCAAGTTCACTTTCAATCGTCGCTGCATACATCGCCTTCACTATGGCCGACTGAAGCTGTGTTGCCTGCAGGGAATCGAGCATCTTCAGCCGTTCCATGACGCTGTAAAACTGATTAGCCCCACGGGTCTGCCCGTCCTCCACCGGCTCGAAAATATGCAGCATGGCCGGACGCCCGGTGGGAAGTTCACGCGGGATCCGTTCCCATCGTCCACTACCAGAGAACGGAAAATCATCCTCACAGATATGGTACGCGACGGCACGGCCATATCGATCGACCTCCACACCGGCCCGCAGAAAACGGTTCCCCATACCGTGTCCAGGCGTGTCCACCCGTTTCGGACTCACAGCTTTAAAACGCGTACGGAATAACTGCGTGGTTTCCGTATCCCAGACCGGCTGCACAAAGATTTCGCCGTTAAACGCATGAACGCCCACACCTTCACGGATAAATTCCGTGAACGTGCGTTTTCCTTCCACGTCGATCTCGCCAAACATCCCTTCGGCGTATTCCGACCAGGCCGCCTCCACCTCATCGACAAAGCTTTTTGCTGCGGTCTCCCGCATCCCCAGCCAGCGCCAGTTCGGACGGTAGCTGATCAGAAACATATGCCCGACAATGTGATCCTTATGCAGAGCCACCGCATTAGCCGCTATTCCGTTATTGCGCACCAGATCATCTGCCCGGGCATTCCCCAGACGCAACGCGGGCAGCAGGGCCGCATCGGCACTCTGCGCAGGTGGCAACCACTCCGCCATTTGCCCGCCAAATCCTGCGCCGCCCCCGTTGTAGCTGAGACTCTCACGAAGCGGAACACCGTTCACATCAATCAGGACAGGCGTTCGTTTCATAACCTCACTCCCAGCGGACGACGGCGACGTCGGGTTGTCCCCAGTACCGACTCCGCATCATTGATCGCCCGGTTAAGCTCATCCAGAGAAGCCGCCGTATATTCAATTCTGCGACCATCTTTCTGGACAGACACCACCCGTTTACCGGTTAATAAATCAAGGCGCGCCTGACGCAGCGCCTGCAGTTCAGCGACTGTAACCATTCACTCCTCCGGACAGCTTCGCTGCCAGTTCTTTAAGGGTTGGCCGGGTCGTCTCTTCTTCCCGGGATTTTGCCAGTACAGCCAGATCAAGCTGCCAGCGTTGCACGGACACACGTAATGCCGCGTAGGCATACACCAGGCAGTCCAGCGCTTCGTTACGCCGCTTTTTGTTATCCCACAGCAGACGCATCTTTCCTTTTTCCCACTTCTCCACAAGCTCTTCCGCGACCAGTTGCTGCGCCTCTGTCTGCGAAAAAATCTCCGGATCATCAGGAAAACGGATAGCATACGACGTGGCTTCATCCACAGGCGTGGGATCGGCTTTCATACGGGCATAGAGAATTTCTTTTGCGGTGTCCGTCCCCACTTCACACAGATACACGCCCCGCTGATTGCGGGTTTTTGGCATGGTGATCACCGGCTTGCCATAGACAGATGCGCCTTTTACCGGCAGCACCCGGAAAACACCGTGTTTTTTTGACCTCTGATAAACGATTTCGCCATCGATCCCCCCGATGTCCCAGCAGACACGGGAAATGGTCATTTCGGTTCCGTCTGCATGGCGGTATTTTTTGTTGATCGCCGCATCCACACGTAACAGCGTCTCTTCCTCATCGGGACGTCCCATAATGATGATTTTATCCACCAGAAAGGCTTCCTCTCCCGGAGCCCATCCCCAGACATACATCTCAAAACGGTTTCGCTGCGAGTCAATGCCCGCCGTCAGATAAACCACCCGGGCAGGCACCGCCGCCGTGTAACGCACAACCTTATCCATCAGCACCTGGTGATCGAGTTTTTCGCCCACGGCCTCTTCGTAGGTCTCGCCCAGCGTGGTGTTCACAAAGGTTTTCAGGCCGTTGGGATCTTTCAGTGCATCCAGCCAGTCATAGACAATCTGTACCCAGGTGGTGAACGGACTGTACGCCGTCCAGATATGGAAAGTGATGGAGCGCGGCGGCGGAATTTCATCACCCCGGGCGCTGAAAAACATCAGGCCGTCACGGGTCCACATGCCCGTGTTTTCACAGATCCACCGCCCGTTACTCTGGTCAAGCTCAGACTGATGGATCACACAGCCATGATGCTCACAAAGGTAGAAAACACTTTCTGGCTTATTCTTCTCCCACTTAAGACCGAAAGGCGAGGCATCATCGCCAAATTTCAGATACTGCTCCTCCCCACAGTGCGGACAGGGCACATAAAAACGCATGAAGTGTGCCGACTCGTTAGCGGCTTTTTCGATCTGGCAGGAGCCTTTGATTTTAGGCGTCGAGCCGCGAATGGATTTTGGCCATACAGAGCCCTCAATACGTTTATCCCCCAGCAGGGTTGGCGAACCCTCTTTTTCAACATCCGGTTCGAACGAGGAAAGCTCGTCATAACAGACCACATCCACGGATTTTTCACGGTAGTTTTTGGCGGCAGCGCCGCCCAGGCACCAGAAACCGACGCCCGATGAAAAGCGTTTCAGCGTGAGGGTATTATCACGATGTTTACGACCCAGCCATGGGGAAAGGTCTTTCAGGCATGGCACGTCCCTAATCGTCGTCTCCACGTGAGACTTCATAAAATCTTCAGCGGCAGAATCCGTGGGCTGAAAAAGCAGACTGTTTCGGGATTTATGCTCAATAAAATACCCGACCACCCCCAGCAACATCTTTGTATAGCCAACACGGGCAGATTTAATCAGATTAACAGTGCGGACCTGATCATTCCCCATACTGTTCATGATGGCGATCTGGAACGGCAGCGTTTTCCATTCGCCGTCACCGTATGAGGATTCTTTCGGCAGATAATAATACTGGTCAGCCCATTCAACTGCCGTCATCGGTACAACCCTGACCAGAGGCTGCAGCGCAACCGAAACGGCAGCCATCAGATTATTCAGTTGTTGCTCTGATATATTCATCCAGCAAATCCGGTAATTTATCCCCTGCCCGCGCACACTGATTTGCGCCCTTCGCAATAAGGGTTTTCAGATGGTCAAGATGACGTGGCGTTAAATCCGGGAACTGTCGCTGCATGGATAACGGAATAGAATCAAGCGTACTGGACAATGCCATCGCCAGCTTGCTGAGGGCGAAAACGCAGAAGTCTGAATCGATGAGCTTACCTTCGGTTACCTGATTTTTAAGTTTTTGAGCTACGGCCTGTTCTTCTGTCAGTTCAGCTCTGGCCCGAAGCAGCCTTTCCTCCAGATCGCCCCCGTCATCAGGTGTTCTATGATTGTGTTGTCGCCGCTCGCGATCTATCTCCAGTACAGTTTTAACGTCATAAAAAACTTCCCTCCCCCGACGCTCGACAGGAGGAACGCCCCATTTATCAAATGCCTGAACAGAGATACCGATGGAGGAGGCCATATCACTTTTATTCAATAAAAAGGCCATCTCCTCTCCATAAGTCATCGATAAAAAGCGATACAACAACCATGTGTTTTTACAAAACCATTTGATATCATTTAATTTTTTCACATTAATGACATCAAAGCACATCGTAAGGTTGTTGTATTTATTTTATTTTCACCTTACTTATCAATTAGATATACCAAACAATTAAACAACAACCACCCCCTCAAAAAATCTCATAAATAGCGAAAAACCGCGAGGTCGCCGCCCCGTAACCTGTCGGATCGCCGGAAAGGACCCGAAAAATGATAATAATTATCATCTACATATCACAACGTGCGTGTACGCCATCAAACCACGTCAAATAATCAATTATGACGCAGGTATCGTATTAATTGATCCGCATCAACTTAACGTAAAAACAACTTCAGACAATACAAATCAGCAACACAGAATACGGGACAACCTCATGTCAACGAAGAACAGAACCCGCAGAACAACAACCCGCAACATCCGCTTTCCTAACCAAATGATTGAACAAATTAACATCGCTCTTGATCAAAAAGGGTCCGGGAATTTCTCAGCCTGGGTCATTGAAGCCTGCCGTCGGAGACTAACGTCAGAAAAGAGAGCATATACATCAATCAAAAGTGATGAAGAATGAATATCCCGGTTTCTTTACCTCCCCTCCCACCCCGCACAGGACTGGCGAGCGTGTGGGACAAATATGTGAGTCATAAACGCCTTATCCTCAGAAATGCAGTTGGCATCCGAACAGGACGATATTGTAAATTCACCTAATTACGAGGCATTGCAGTAGTTGAATTGTAGTTCTGTATTAGCCTGACAGTGACAGAATGCGATATTGACTCTGTCACAGGTGAAATAGTTTGAATGGTTAGCAGTTATGGTGATCAGTCAACCACCAAGGAATAATCCTTCGAATTCTTATCGTGCTTCACCAACGCTGCCTCAATTGCCCTGAATGCTTCCAGAGACACTTGATGTTCTATACATGCAATTACAACATCCGGGTAACCCATCGAAATGGTGCTATTAAGCATAGTTTTTACACGAACCTGCTCCTGGGAGGGGGCATCAGTGTATTGATCTTTATGCATTTTGTCGCTCCATGCGTTTGCTCTTCACTTGCGGCTAAAAATATAACGTCAAATCACTCAGCATGAAAGAGTGAAAGTTTCAGCGCGTTTCCCTTACATAATCTGTCATTTGTATTCTCTTCAGGCATACCGGAAAGACTAGGTATTGTCACACAACCAATACCATCGACAATCGAGATTTATATCTATTCGGTAATGTTTAAATATAACAAAACCCCGTAAAAACGAGGTTTATGGGTAATTTGTATTGTTGAATAGCATCTGATGAGAAATTGATGCTAATACTATAAACATACTAGATTAAATCAATCTTGATATCATAGCTTTCAAGACCAGTCATTTTTTCCCGTGCAGTAAACTGGATACTGGTAACTTCTTTCCCGGTCTTTTTCTTAAGCTCAATGATTT
>OJZA01000221.1_pt1 | contig 24115 bp, 30 predicted proteins | sample 1614311 | NCBI WGS metagenome assembly OJZA01 (sample SAMN04436923, study PRJEB24849) | human gut metagenome | biome: human gut; feature: NICU; material: stool | host: Homo sapiens | place: USA: Saint Louis, MO | collected 2012-05-20
ACTGCCGCGCGCGACGATTGAGCGGTGGCAGGTAATTAAGGCGCCCTGACTGGTCAGCTTCCAGCAAAACAATGCCGTCTTTGACAATCGCGTGACCGACAGGGATGTCGGCCGGATCAAGGTCATAGACTGCGACGCCTTTAGTTACATACGCGGCGACGTTTTCAGGCGCTGGTAATCCGTCCAATCCCTGCAGGGTGCCAGGTAGTACATCACCATTCTCCATGACTTTACCCCAGGCAAAACCCAGCACATCAGAGTACTCATCAGTTGTTTTAACAAGATTTTTATCAGAAGGCATTTTCCGTCCGGTTGCTACAAGCGAACCGGCGTTGTTAACGTACTCATCAGCTAACGAACTCCCGTCGGCACTACGCACATAGGTAGTACTGCCATCGGGTATATTAGCGATATCAGCCTGAGCATCGGCCAGCGTCATATACTGGCGGCTGAGAGGGATCAGGTTCTGTCGTGTTGCCTCTACAGCAACACCTGCGGCTGCTGTTATTTTTATTGCAGTCCCTGAAAGTGAGTCTTTCGCATTCCCAAAGCGATCAATGTATATATCGCTTTCAGTATTCATATAGTCATCAAAGGCTAACGCATTATCGTTAAGATCTTTCATGCTGTTAGACGGACGTGAATTTCCTGTGTTGTATCTTTGAGGCATATGATTTCCATGCAGGAGCTAAGCTGCTGTGTAGTTAATAATAACCCAACAATTATTTAATTGATGACGATTCGGAATTGGTAAAAGCCCAGATGCCGATACATATTAAAAATAAACCCGCGCATTTATTTAGAAGTTGGAAAGCTATTTTATTTATATATTAATCATTCGCGTCATTGCTCCCCCTAAAAAAGTACGACATTTATATCACGTATACTCTTCAATAATAACTATTCCGTCACGACCTGCTGCCCCCGGGTTAACTGGTCGTAATGGCCCATTTGAGCAGCCAGATGCACCAGAGCCATATCCGCCACCTGTTACGCCGGGATTGTTTATGGCCTGCACGGCTGCTCCAACTCCAAGCTGACTATTGGCTCCCCTTGAACCGATTGTGTATTCGGTTGATACAGCAACCCCTGACTCTGCTCCTGGCCCAGAAACACCAACGATATTCCATCCGGTAGGGCCGTTTGAGTTAGAGTTTGCCACTGGTTGAAATGGAGGGTTAGCCGGGCCTGCTGGCAATCCGGCTTTTCCTCCGGGTGCAATAATAAGATCTCCGACCGAGCTAGTCCCTCCATCCTCCCCATAAAGCGATGATGCAGTACCACCTTTTCCGCCCTGACCAATAGTGATCATTACTGACGTCAATGCGGATACATCATACATTCCCTCTGCGTATGCACCGGCACCACCACCATTACTCATAGATGTTTGTCCTGCTGCCGTTGCTGCTGCCGCAGAACTCCCCCCTCCACCGCCAAGAATTCTTATTTTCCACTTTTTAGCGCCAGATGATTTTGTAAACATGCCACTATTGGTAATAACTCTTGGCACGCCCAATATACGGCCAGTAATAACACCATTAATTGCTTTTAATATTTGCGAGTCGTCGTCAGGATTTAGTGTATATCCCAACCCTTCAACTAAGTTAACCATTTCCCTTTGAAATGTATTAAGCATTTCTGCATTAATAATTGTCGGCGATACACCATTAGCAACGTTACCGTTAGTATATTCGCCATTAGCATCAGCGGTATCTGTTGTACTTCCAACTTTTCTCATATTTACCTTCAGGATTTAATTTAAAGAGATATGTCCCGATGCAATATCAAATATCGTTGCAAATTCAGGAGTGACTTCATAGACCCCCTCATCATTGAAACCGAAATAGATATAGCCAAACTTGACCAGTGTATAAGACGGTGCCAGCGCGTTTATACGACACTCAAGCTGGCGATTCCCCCATGAGCGAAGTGGATCTCCGCAATAACTGAGTCCTACCCGCGCGTAGGATATCGTTGTGTCCTCTGCTTCTACCAACCAAACAAATGGCCAGTCATCACCGTTAATCCCATCACCACATACGGATAATCCCGTTCTCGCTTGCCGATATTCTTTGATGGATATGGTATAGCCCATCGCAGCGGCAATACCGATGAAATAACTTTTTGACTGACCGCCGGTACTTATTAATTTTGAGACGATTGCATTTTGTCGCTTGGCGATTGTGTCGACCTCGCCAATGGAGCAATCATCAGGTAATCCGAGTGTATTTTCCCAGTCAGTAAGCATGATGGTTGCCGTCTTAGGGAAAGCACCACTGAGTAGAGACTGAGAGTCGTTATCACTACGTTGATAGCTCCTTGCCAGTGCTCGAAGCACCGCCGTCTGCACTGCATTTCTATCTTTTGTCCAGGCTCTTCCTGACGGGATTAGTGCCTGTAGGGCTTTAAGATAGTCGTCAGTTGAGAAGAGGCTCATGTATAGTTCACCTCTCCACGAACGGCCATCTCACCTATTCCCGGCTCAATATTTGCAGATGGGGAAACCAGAATAAAACCAGCTGTCCCAGAAACATCCCCTATCGCACGGTTAAGGTCTGAAAGATAGATTTTTCCTGTTCCGAGAGGATCAGCAGATTCAAACAAAACGCTGTCAATAGCGTCAGCTATAGCAGCAGTTGTAGTGCTACTCGCATCAGAGATACCACTTATTTCAAAATCAATAACCCGCTCAGTAGGCGAACAGATGTAATTCAGGGAGGTGACAGGGGTAAGTGGGTACATATAATCGGCTACCCTTCCCTGATCGCCTGAAGCCTTCACTGCGCCCCATTCTTCCAGCTGCGATATACCATCCGTACCAACCGGGAACCCATGGTTTGTCTTGTCGTTGCCATCACACATGATGTAAATCACAACGGTTCCTGGGCCCATTCCTCTACGGCGGACCCATGCACGTGTAACACCGGATACTGCCAGAGCCCATGTACGATAATCAGTATCGCTGCCCCCCTGAGGCGGATTTTGAAACAACAGAAGACCGCGCTGGCGAAAATCCTCTTCATCCTCAATATCAGCACCGCCGGTGGCTGGCTGAATGAGCATGACCGTACTTTCAATGCCAGACACATTCGCATCAAGGGTCAGGATAGTACCGGCATCAGCATTTCCCAGGCTGCCACCTCCAGTGACATCATCGGCGATGTCAGGTAATACGGCGGTAACAGCAACTGTTGCTGTGCCAGAGCTGCCGATCGTTACACCAGCATCAGTAGTGTACTGATAACCATCCGATCGATTAATTACTGCTCCCGCATCTAACGTCCTCCCTGACGTCCCTTTGATTTGCGCTTCAGGTGATCGAGCAGCGGTGGCTGCTTTACGGTAGGCCTGTTTAAGCGCCATCCATCCAGCGAGCCATTCATCTGTCGATGTAAAAGGAGTGCATTGTCGGGCAATATAATCCAGATAGGCGTAATGCAAGTGCGCCATGCCAGCGTCCATATCCGCTAGCACCTTCAAATTTCCGAACCGGAGCAGCGCGCCGACCTTCTCCAGCTCCGCCTGCATGAACTGTTGATTTTCTGTTCTCAGCTCACTAAGCGTTTTTCTTTTAAATGGCATTGTTCAGTTGCTCCCATAACCAGAAGAATTTGAATTCTTGCCAGTCGCCGTCCGGGGGAAGATAACGGATGATAAGATTCAGCCTGTTTGGAAAAACGATTTCTGAGGTCGCCTGTATTTCCCTGGCGATTCCGTCACTTTTTATCCATGCCAGCGCTTCTTCAGCATACTGCTCCGCTCGCATAGCTACGTCGCGGGTCAGTTTTTCTCTCCGCAATAACCACAGACGTGAACCGATTGTCTTTTCATTTCCCAGATCACCCCACCATCCTCGGCGATCTGTCCCCTCATATGGGTCATCTGCGCGTGCAAGGCCATCGGTAAAAAGGCTGATCAGCACGGCGGTATGCATATCATTGTCAGAGGTGAGAATGCCGAAATTTTCCTGCCAGTCGGCCTGCATCTCATCAATATTCCAGAAGGATGAAATATCACTCATCAGATACCTTCTCTGTGGTTTTTTCACTGGTGACAGTGCTTTCTCCTGACTGAACCCCTTTCACTTCATGGTCGTGAATGTTGTAGGCGTCACGCAGTTGTTTTACGGTTTTGGTGTTTGAATTGCAGTTGTCTACAATGTCGCCGGTGCACTTAAACATCGGCGTGTTGGCAAGAATGGAATCAGAGGCATTAATAGTGACGGTAGTGGCATTATTAACCTCTACGTTTTTACCCTTAGCATCAACGAAGACTCCATTTTCTGTCAGAAGGATGTTCAGGCCCCACTGGTTGTACATTACTGTCTCGCCTGAATTAAGATCCGAATGACGATACCCCTGATGGTTGGTTGCTATGACCACTGGGTTTGAGCGATCGCCACCCAGGAACGCCAACACAACGTCTGTTCCGACAGGTAACCCAGAGGAAAACCCAAACTCCGCCAGTCTGTGGGCGTTAGCGACCTCCAGCGGAGTTTGATACTGCACGGTCTGAGTGCTGCCAGTATCTGTCATCGCAGTAATTCGCCCTACCCCTAACATGCTGGTAATACGGGTTGCAAACTTACGAATCTGGCTCATTGGTTGAATCCTGCGAGTTGTTGATAGAAGGCGTAGGGCTGAACGGCAAACGCTTCTGGAGGCATTAGCGTTAGCCTGGCATGGGTGCCATCGCTGTCGCGCATAAATGTTACGTCGGCAATCAGCAACTCGGTTTTAGGCAGCTTTAGCGTGGGAATATTTACGGGTATCAGCGTATTTGGCTCCCATAGCTTCCCAGCTTTATCCCGCCAGCTATCTATCGTGACGCTTAGTTGCTTTGAGCGGCCATAACGCCTGTTCATCTCCCAATCAATCGCGCGCTGTGCCTGCTGAGATGCCATCAGGGTGCTTTCAACGATAACGATACGCTTCCGGTAGCGCATCTTTGCTGCTTCCGGATCGCGCGCTGTGGCTAGAGTGACTGAGTCATAGGCAGTATCAGGTGAAAACCCAGCAATTGGTGAAACGCTCATCGAGATGCCAACATAGTCAGAAAACCTTTCCGACATATCAGCGCGGTAGTACGCCTGCTCTATATTTTCCCCTTCAGCCACACCACTGGCCGCCCGCCGTGTTCCCACCCGCGTCAGCAGAAGACTGCCATCCGGCAGGTCGTAATAAAGCAGCGCCGACCAGCGTGTGACCCGCTCGATGATTTCCTGCGGTGATTCTCCCCAGTTGATAGTGAACTGAGGCACATCAACCAGATCGTCAACATCGCATGAAACTTTGATGCCGTACCATGAGGAAAGCCGGGTAGTGATACTTAGCGCATCACTTTGGTTGATGACATTGTTTGGCCACTCTGCAGAGCAGTCCACCAGATCCTGACACTTGCTGCGCCCATTAGCCTGCACTTCATGTCTGGATCGTGTAATTGACGGCTCCCAGCTGTCAACATAGCCCGTCAGGACCAGATCATTCCCGATGCGCACTTCACAGGACTGCCCCTCCTGCACCAGCTGCTTATCATTAGTCCCTGGGTAATAGTCCATTAGCCCAAGACTAAAATCAGACGGGAAGCGCTCTATGCTTCTGGTAACACGAACTGAATCCCATCCCTCTATTATTTTATTACCTACCGTTAACCTAACCGTATCCAGATCTTCGCTCATTGCCGTAATACCTTCATCGAAACAGGCATAAATGCCGGATGGGGAACGCTGGACTCCTGAATCAGCTCATCCGCTCTGGAAGCATCCTGATACAGCCGACTGGCGAGAGTAAGCGCGGGAAGAGGCTGGGTTGAATTAAATTGCATTAGCTCGCTCAAACCGCCAGAAATTGCTGACATAGCCTCAAGAAATGAAGATCTGACCAGCAACAACTCACCGTATAAATCATCATCGGCTCTGTCACCAGCAACCAGAAGCGCCGCATCAAGCTGGTTAGCTACACGCCGGGTTATTTGCTCCGCTTCATCGCGGCTGGTAGGGTTGGAATCTGATGCCGCTGAAGCCATAGCGGCACTGCATAAGACGATAATCAGAGTATTAACGGTTTGCGCAATGTCAGCGCTTGAAGTCGAATTCTGATATTCGGTACTGGTTGCATTCGCCAGCTTTTCCAGTGCCGTAATACGCTCGTTAACACCACCGGTACAGTTGAGGATATAATTAATTAAGTCGGCTGCGCGCTGGATAAAATCATCAATAGTTGTTGAATTATTGAGCGTAGTAGCTGAGTCAGTAATTCCCTTCCTGTCCATAATGGCTTGAGCAGAAACCTGATCAGATAATAATTGGAAATCTTCCGTATCATCCGCAGATGTTCCACCCATCAATCCAGATGATGAGCCGCCTACAGTGCCTTTGCTATATCGACCATATCGCTCATTACCAAATGTTGATTTCAGCACATTACTGATATTTGTCACTTCATTAATGGTGCTGTTAACCATATTTGACCAAAAGCTTATCGTACTTTTTATTGTTTTTATTGCCTGGCTAACCCCACGCATTTCAGCTTTAACACGTGCGATGGTACTAAGAACCGTAGTACTTACCAGTTTCAGGTAGTTTGTTTTAACCGTTTTTGATGATGCACTACTGCCGGTTATAGCAAATACTTTAATGCCGGACTCAATGAGTGTCAGGGTGAACTCAAATACTCTCCCACTCTTCATATCTCCGGAAAGGCTTAGGCCATTTTCAGGTACAGAAACTGTCATCTCACCAAGAGTGGGATGAATTAGCGTCCCGCTGCCCTTGGTTTCACAAGCGGCGATCAATGCTATCCGCTGGGATATGACATCTCCACCACCGTATATGAGGCTATCCTGAACGAGGAACCCTTTGAGGACAAAACGACGGGTGCCTCGCCCCATATCCTCTATCCAGGCGGTATCCCTGTAAGGGTATTCATGCACTGCCTGACGGCGTCCGTGACTCCCCTCTTCACTGATGATGGCAAAGGGGACGCCACGGAAGGAGCATGGTCGAAGCTGACTTTGCCAGTCTTCAACCGTATCTCCCCCCATCAGGGATGTGATCGCATCCTGAATGATTGCCATCAATCCTCCGGAAATAAAAAACCGCCGGCACAGGCGGTGATATGTTAATAATTCATGGGAGTGATAATTTTTCCGTTATTTTCTACGTTATAGGTTTTTCTCTCTCCTTTATCGTTAATCATGGTTATTTCAAGCTTTAATGGATGTTCAGAAAGAGCATCCGTCAGAGAGCGAGTAATATTATCGGCCATGACATTAGTATCACCGACTCCATCAGTTGGAGCCAGTATGGAGGGCGTCCGTACATTACCTCCAGCACCAGAGATGATATCTCTTCGCTGTTGCGTAAGATTATCGCGGCTTCGCAAGCCTGACCACCGGTCATCCATAATGGCTGACTGTATCGCATTTTTCAGCTGCTCTTCCGTGTACGGTTGTGATCCCTGTTCATGCTGAATCATTGCAGCCATCAGATTTTTAAGTACTTCAGGGTTATGCAGATCAAGGCGTTGACGGGAGTCATAGCCAGTCCTGGCTGATACATCGTTAATATATTGCTGCGTTTTATTTTCAGTTCGCGGGGCATACGTATGAAGAATACCACCCGGAGTATTATTACCCCGATCACCATACAGCATTAGTTGACGAGCCATCGCCGCCAAACCATCCTCATCACTGGAGAACGTAGAAAAACCCTTATTTCTTCCTGTTGCGTTTGAGGCATCCCTCAAATTTCCAGGATTGTGATTTCTAAACCCAAGGGTGTTTTTACCATTAGGGTTATAGACGATGGGGCCACGTGAGGTTTCTGGTCTAATAATGGCGTTTACATCATCACGTAATTGCTGTGAGCGATCCTGATTATAAAAATACTGGCGATATTTCTTCCTGGACTCATCAGTCATTACGCCAGCAGTAAGCTGATTTTTCTCATTTCCGTTGAGGCTCTTCTGAAATTCAGGATCTGCCAGCGCTCTGCGCATCAGCTCGGAGTCGTCGCCTTTGTTTTGTCCAGCAAACCGCCCCATGGAAATGTTGTCGAAATTATTCGCCAGCATATCAGTAAAGCCATTCACCATATCGGTAAGGCCATTGGTATCAAGAGCGGCATAAACCTTACGTTCAAGCTTTGATTTGAATCCGTCCCAGGAAGCGCTCGCTTCCTTCACTGCAACATCGAAGCTTGTAAGTTGCTGGTTAAGTGCGGGATCCACCGTCAATCCTACCTTATCCGCTTTTGCCAGAAGACCAGCATATTTTGCTCCTTCACGCATAAGCGTGAGCATCTCAGGAGTTAAACCCATCGCATCAGCAAACGATTTTTGTTGATCTGGCCGAAGTTTGGGGAAAATCCTTGCGATGGACTCAAGCGTTCTTAGCGTGTTGACAGAACCATCATTATTTCTTTCAATCTGGGCGCCAATCTGAGCCATGGCGGCCATGACACCAGCATTTTTACCACTATTCGCCTCGTTGAGAGATTTGAAGATTCCCTCGATCGAGGATGCAGCACTATCACTGTCTGCCCCTACCAACTGAAGAGCCCCGGAAAGTCGGGAAAAGTCCTGAACACTCATAGCAGTATTTTGTGCATGTGTGTTCAGGTCATAAGCCCCTCTGGCTGCTTCCCGGTAGCTTTCCGCGAGCTTTCCTGTGGCATATGCCGCCCCACCAATGGAGCCAATAACTCCACCGACTAATCCCAGACCGGCAAACTTTCCCGCTAGCTCTCCCACTATTTTCATCGGAGGTATCATGTCACCGATAAACTGAACGTTATCGCGTGCAGTCCGGGCCATAATATCCAGCCTGGAATTATATCCATTCAGCCCATCAATCGTCTCCTGGCCGCCTAATTGAAGACCTTCACGGGTCTTATCAAGTTGTGGCTCAAGATTACGGACAGCCTCATCTATCCGAGCTATTGCTTCGCTGACATGATCCCCAGCCACCAGTTCAAAATCAAAAGAGTTACTCATCGCGTGAAGGTTTCCTGAGTTTGTTAATCCTGGAGGCCTGAGATATCCACCACTTCAGACGGGAGTAGGTCATGCCCCACGCCCTGTCCTCAGTCCAGCGGAAATAAAATGTCACTTCAGCAGCAAGTTCCTGCCATGCTGTCAGGGCTGCCAGGTCAAAAAACTGAGCAGATAAACCTCGCACTTGCGGAAGTCGATAAAATCCATCGGCTGTAAAACGCTTTCGCGGGTGTCAGATACCAGAGAAATGAGTAAGCGCATTGCCGCAAGAGAGGTTGAAGAAGACTGCTTTTCGTAAAACTGCTCAGCCTGGCTAAGTGTCGGCGCTTTAAGCTCAAGTTGCTCATAGCGCGTTTTCTGTGCCGTATCCTCAAGAGGCGTTGTAAGAACAATGATTTTCGTACGTTCTAATTCAGCCATCTTAGTTCTCCGTGACCTCAAACCCTTCCCAGCGAACATCGAACACTGCATCTTCGCTTTCAACTTCCTGGACGTTTACCGTCCAGAGCCCTCGACCAATGATTGTTTTGCCATTTGCCAGTTCCGCGATGACGTTGACATTGGTCTGTTTGTTAAAGCCCTGCACATTTGTGCCGCCACTATCGCGCAGGCGGGCAGAAATATACGGCGCAACAGGCTTTTCTTTGTAACCGTGTACGCCATCCATTCCGGTCAGCGTGGTACGGTTTACCGTTGAGGGCTGGTATTTGAACGAGCCTTCAACCATGACCGACACACCGTTAACGGTGACATAGGCAGTACCGGCAATGCGGTTAGAAGTATCAGCCATGACTTATGCTCCTGTTGATTCAGCCTGCAGGCGGAACTGGTTAAGCAGCGCAAAAATACGCAGTTGATTGATCAGGGTTCCCGGCCACAACACATCGACGCGGTTGGGATTTGATGCGTTTTGTTCAACGATAATATTTTTCGCGAACGCTTCGGCATCCTGTGCATAGCCGTTAAACACCAACGTCTGGTATTCAGCGATCTGATCGGCCTTGATGATATTAGGCGTGACAATCGGCTGCCCAGGTGCAAAACGGGTTCCATCTGCGGCCAGTTTCATTCGCCCGAATTTACTGGTCACGGCGGTACGAAGATAACGCGTGACGAACATCAGGCTGAACAATGTTTCTACCTGAAGATAGCTATCGTCTTCGTCGCCGTAGCTGTTTTTCTGATAGGTGGTGATGACGTTTTCAACGTTGACAGTCCCATCATCAGCGACGGTGTACGTTGAAATGCCGCTGTACAGCAGGTTGTTACGCTCAGTGAGTTCGAAACGGTCCTGCAGATCTGGTGCCAGTACGCCATAAACCGGCAGGCTCTGCAGCGGGCGGCCCGGATCATTGCGCAGACTCGGGGCAATAGCCCCAACCAGCGCCGCTGACCAGATGTAACGTGGCGTTGGAGAACGATAGACGCCCAGCAATGTTTCGTGCTGGTTATTACGCGCCTCACCCTTCGTTCCCAGCTCGGCATAAGTTCCAGACGTAGTACCGAAGGCGTGACCATAAAGTTGTTTATCCCACGCCCAGCGGCCAGAAGCATCGTTAAGAAACGCCTTCATCGCATCAAGAGACGCGGTGTCGTCGTAGGGGTTAACGATAAAGTCGAAGGTTTTATCCTGAAGATTGCCGACCGCATCGACAAAATCAGGGGCACCTGCGCCACCAGACATTGTCGTGATCGTGAGAGTCAGTCCAGTCGGTGTGGCCTCACTCCCCTGCGTACCGAGATAGTTAAGGCGAATATCAATGCCATTGCCCAAAAGCCCAGCATTTTTTGCGGTAAGCTCGACGGTATCAGTGGCGTCAGATTTTACGGCAGCAGTGACAGGCAGATCGGTTTTCTTGGAAATGGCTGCTACCATCGCTGCGGCAATCTGTACTGGCGTATCAGTTGCCAGGACTGTCATTTGCACGCGGATCCCGGCGATATAGAGCGAGATAACCCCAGTCTCAGAAGCCTGCGAGGTGACTTTGATAGTCCCTTTAGCAACTGTCATAGATTCAGAGTCATCTGCCAGAGGCAGGATCCAGACTTCTGCAGCGGTATCATTCTTTTGATACGCCGTCATCATTCCATGCAACTGAGAACCTTTGCCACTCAGGTCCCCTACTCCATTCGGGGAGGAAACTTTAACAGGGATATTGGGCACCGCTGATCCACTGGACTGCATCTGCCCAATCAGCAGAGTGCGCTGGGTTGCCGTAGCGGTATTGGCCATGGAGTTGTCAAACTCCACGTAAAACAACGGCGTCCGGAGGTTACTGGGGACGCGTGAAAACGGAACGGTCATTTACTGTCGCCCTCTTTTTGAACGGTGCTCTTTACACCTTTTTCCTGAACCGGGATTACGTCGCCATCCTTCAGTCGGCGGCGCCAGAATGTATTATCCGGCACGTCAGCGCCTTCTTTGGGCAATGCTTCGCCCCGGACAGGACAGCGCACGCTGAGCCCATCTTTAGGTTTTACAAACATGGATTACTCCTGCAGGTTAATACTGGTTCCCGGTCGCGGCGTACCGTCAGGCATTTCGACTGTGATATCGATCCCCTCCAGCAACGGCGGGGCGATGGGATAAAAGTCCTCCGGCCCCTGATAATGTTCGATATCGATTTCGAACAGCAGTTGGCCCAGATGCGCCTCACCGTCAGCGTCAACATTAATGGTCGACCGGACTTCCGCGTACTTCTGAATTTTACGGGTGAGCTCGTAGCTGTTGATGACTGCCCTTTCCACCTGCTCGCGCAGGTCCTCCAGCGCGGTCTCGGCTCGCATTGCGCCGTCATCATCGGTTTCCCCGTCATACTCCTGGACGCGGCCAGTAATGCGGACAGTGGTCACCGTAGTGAACGCTGGCGTATTCCGTCCCTGCGCCTTTTTATGATCGAACGGGGTTTGTACCAGCAGCGCCGGATAAAGCGCCGCCGAGGTTGGCCAGTCCCGCGGAGAATAAACATGGTCGCCGGCATCGGTGTTCCCGACCAGCGCCGTCACCACCATTTTGCGAATAGCTGATGCATTCATCGTGATTTCACCACATTGAGAACAAGGCGGGATCCGCCATGACTGTCAGGCTCGACATTGGACACCACGAATAACTGATTAATGACGTTGCCGCCGACGGTTTTAATAAACACCCGATCCGATACTTCAGGCTGAGGTTTCCCCAGCTTGCGGAACTCGGCATCACGTACGCCGAGCATCGGACTGGAGGTATTGATCACTGAATCCCCGTCGAGGTTTTCAGCAGCCTGGGCATACCCACGGTCAAAAATGCCGTTAATTGTGAAAGGAGCACCGTCTTTGGGACGGTACTCGTGTTCATCGCCGAAGACGCCATGTAGCGGACTCAACAGGTGTAAATCCCAGTCCACTCCCATCGCGCTTACTCCGTAGTAATTTTCACGCCACGCGCAGCAGATATCGCGCGCTGCCGAAGAACTTGAACATCGGCGATCACACCTGCAGCCAGCAGACGTTCTGCGTCCTTACCGGAGACCGGAATACGCAGATTTTCGCGGTAAATCTCGCCGTCATGGCGAATGCAGTTCCCCTTCAGAACGACGTATTCAGGGGCGTCGGTTTCATCTTCAGCGCCGTCCACATCATCTGCTGAATCACCGTCTGTTTCGTCATGCTGTTGGTTATCCTGAACGATTCCGCCTGCATTCAGATCGTCAACATTCAGGCCTTCTTCGGCGGTACCTTCCGCATTCAGATCATCCACCGACCCGGTTTTGGTTGCTTTAGCCATATCAGACCACCGTTGCACAGAGGGATGCGTTGACCCGGCTCGGAATAACAAGCGGGGAGGATTGCATCAGGATAAGGCGTTGTGCCGGATCTTCTTTTACCCAGGACTTGGGCGCATAGGCCAGCGGGCCGTAGTTGAATGCCGGGTCCAGAATGACGCCAAAGGCGCGGGTACCCATCAGGTCCGCACCGCTCATGATGACTGCACCATCAGGGATCATCGGCTTCTCGACATTATCGAGCGGGTCAATAAACCAGTCGTTATACAACCAGAGGTCAAAGTTACCCCAGCGGCCTTTATAGATAGCCCCCTTCATCACCTGTGGGCCCGCATTAATCTGGTTACCAAACGGGCTCAGCGCCGGGAATGTGATGGCGTTATCCTTAATGGTGGTATCGAGTCGGAATGCACGCCACGACTTATTCGTGAAGACCAGGTCAGTGGCGACAGAACCGGACTCTTTCAGGAAAGTGGTCTGCCAGGCTTCGATATCATCAGAAGGCTGGGTATTGGTCGCGCCTGCGGCAACGGTCAGCGGCCATTTGTCCGAACCGCTCAGGGTGATGGTCAGGTCGGAAGCACGACCAAAATCCACCACTTTAGTTTCGTAACCTTCCCCGGTGACCGTGACGGTCCCGGACACCAGCGCGCTGGCCGCCATCCACTCCAGACGACGGTTGATCATGTCGATCTGGTCAGCTATTTCAAACTGCAGATTTAACATTTCACGTTCGGCAGCAGTGTATTCGCCACCAATTCGCTCGCCAATCTGACGACGAATCGGTTTACGCAGATCAGGGGCGCGCTTGTCTTTGATGTACGCAGGTTTGAAGGTATTGGTCTGGTATTTACGGGACTCGACCAGCTTGCCCTCCACCAGCGGAGAGACAAACGGCGCCATACGACGCAGGCCGACATCGACATCAATCGCCACCTCTTCAGTCTCGTAGGTCACGACATTCGGGAAGAAGCGATCCAGTAACCAGTTCTGACTTGTTTTCAGGTTAGGAACGACCTGTACCAGCACGCTGGTATCAAAAATATTTTCCATATTCAGTCTCTTAATAATGCCAGCTGCACGCTGGCAAAAATTGGAATGAGTCAGCCCCTGCCGGTTAAAGCATTAGATCAGGAGTGAGAGGGGTAAATCAGGAAGTGGCTACAGGGGCCTGAGTGCTGTCTTTCAGGAAAATAGCCAGCGGTCGAAGGGCTGTTTTCAGTGCCGGAATGGCCCAGGAGTTATCAAAGATAATGTGGTTCTGGTTGAACTCGCCCATCAGATACAGGCCGCCATTCTGATCTGCAGTTGACGCATCAACATTATCAACCAGAATCGCCACCGGGGTTTCGCTACCATCGGTTGCCGTCTTCACACTCAGTTTATACTTCCCACTGGCGGTGACCATCCCCAGTACGGTTCCACGTTTATAGGTACCACCGGTAATAATGCCGGTGTCCGTAACAAGCTGAAGCGTCCCGGCGATGAGCTGGTCGGGTAAAAACAACGAACTTTCCATACCTGGGGCGAACTGATTCTGACCAAACTGATCCATTATTTTTCCCCTTTCGTGGAGTTGTAGAGACTGGTCATTTTGCTCACCAGTGCCGATTTACCGCTGGCTGATTTCCCTCCATCCAGCCCAATCCGGACATTCTCACTTTCCTGCATGCGCTGATCGAGAGAACGCTTGCCCGTTGCCTGGGGTTGAGTAGTTGGCACGGTAGATGCCAGAATGTTGATAGCAGCCGCAGCGCTCATCCCGGTATTGAATGCGAGCGAGGCGGCCAGCGATGGGTTCGCAGCAGCGTGCTTACTGCTGAAGATGCGGGCGCAACGTTTACGCTCAGCAATGCGGGCACTTTTAGCCACTTTGCCTTCTTTGCGGTCGTCGTCATCGTCGGATTCATCCTCTTCGGAAGCATCTGGATCGTCATCGTCATCTTCCGCATCGTCGTCGCGTTCATCTTCTTCGGCGTCGTCGTCACGCTCATCGTCTTCCGCGTCATCATCGCGCTCGTCTTCTTCCGCGCGACGGGCTTTCGCCTTTTTGGATTTTTTATCGTCTTCCTCTTCGGAAGCTGATACACCAAGTCCAATAAGGTGGGCGAAACTAAACGGTTTCTTTGCCATTTCAGGCTCCTGTTTTTTCAAGTAAATGTCTGAACGCAGCATCCGGAGGGCATACCTCATCAGCCAGTCCAAGCTCCACACCATCAGCAGCCATAAAACAGGCGGCCTGAGTACTTTTAATCACCTTCGCGCTTATGCCGCGATTTCTGGCGACGGTATTTACGAACAATTCCCCCATGGCATTAATATCCTGCTGGATGGCATTAAACGCTTCTTCAGAAAGTTCCCGTAATGGCGAGCCTTCTGCTTTACGGCTTCCGAAGGTAATGATCGTCACTTTCAGGCCGTCGTCTTTAATTCGCTGCGTCCAGTCCAGGTGCATGGTGATAACACCGACGGAACCAACACCGCCGGTCCGGGGAACAGAAATATGGTCAGCAGCGCTGGCAATCGCATACGCCGCGGAATACGCATTTTCGGTCAGAATGGCATGGATAGGTTTCATGCCCCGGGCGTTGTAGATTTCATCAACGAGATCAAAACAGCCAGCGACCTCCCCACCCGGAGAGTCAATATCCAGGCAAATGCCGTTGACCTCCGGGTCCGCCAGCGCGGTCAGAAATGACTGGCGGATGCCGTCATAACCGGTCATGCCGCTGTACGGCCTCAGGCATCCCAGCTTTTGAACCAGCGTGCCGCAAACTGGGATAACGGCAATCCCGCCTACGTTGTCGTATCCAGGATCGCGCTTTGACTCCCGACTGCGATTGCCGTCGTAGCCGTACCAGTCATCATCTTCCATAGCCAGGGAGGATTCGATTCTGCTGATACCAAACCGATCCATGACCGCAGCCATAATGACCTCGGCTTTATTTGGGTGAAGGGCGAGCGGCGTATTAAACAGCCGCTGCGCCAGATGAGGTAGATTCACTTTTCCTCCGGGTCTTTAATTGTCTCGCTGGCGAATTGATCCGCCTGCGCCCAACTGGGTAATGGAAGACCACGCTCCAGACAGGCATCGATTTCGCGTTTGCGCTGATCCATCACCTCTTCCCAATCTTCGCCGGCGTTTTCAGCCACTTCCATTTCCAGAGTGGACAGACCGGCATCAAGCCCGAGGATCGCGCCTTTCTTCTCAGCAACCGGGTCCACCCATCCACGTCCCGGCCCCATCCATCGCGCACGGCAATATGCCGCTTTGGCCTCAAGAAAATCTGGCGCTCCGGAAGGCAAAGGCAACGATTCAATACTATGAATTTCTTCTACAAATGCAGAAGCGACTGGTTGAGCGGTTCCGGTTGCAAAATCGTCACGGCGACGAGTTAGCGTTTTCCAGGCTTCCAGCATGGCTGCACGCGCAGATGAATAGTTAACATCCGACCAGTCCTGAGTAACCTGCTGGGTGGATAATCCTGTAGCTGCGGCGATATTCCGTAATACCGCGCTTTCGAACCCGTCAAAGTTACTGGTTGGACGAGCCGCGTCCAGAGTAACTATTTTTTCATTAGGGAAGAGATGAGGGATTCGGGCGCCATTCTGAAGATTAAGGCGCTTATCCTGGTAATACTCAGTTCGCTGAGTCTGATATGCACTCAGTTCATCACCATCACCAAAGCCTGTATCACCAAGGGCTGAAGACACCATCTGGGCATCATATGGTGATTCAACGTAGGCACCGAAGATGGCATTCAGAATTGCCGCCTCAAGCTCAGACTCATCATATTTAATCAGCATTTTCAGGCGCTGCACTATAGGTGCTAGTATTCCTACCCCCCTGTGTTGCGACCCCCGTTCCATATCAAAATCATGGATCACTATCGGACGTCCCCATGATGTTTCACGAGGAATGCGCTGCCATGTCATGGTTTTCGCTCCACTCCACCAGTCGCCGATATGCGCTTCACGGATGTAGTAAGCGACAGGTGCTCCATCGGCATCAATCTCCACGCCGCCACGAATATTCGGCATGTCGAAATTCTGCTGTGGGTTACTGAGTCTGTCAGGATCGACGACCTGTACCGTCGTGGCATACTGTCCGCGTCCGGGGCCTAAACGGTCGCGTCGATACTGAAGAATCAATAACGAATCGCCATCGAGCAACTTGTGACGAAATCCTAGCCGTAGCATCTGAGAAACTGTTTGTTTTCGCTCAACATCACAATATCGTCCGGGATCATTTGCCCATGATCGCCAGTGCGCTTCAATCACCTTTCCGTACTCATCCGCCCAGGTAGCATCAAACGCCTTATTGCCCGTAATAAGACGCAACATCCGATAATCGGGTTTAAAGATTGGTCGATAATTCGCACCAACCGCATTATCCAGAACGCGTGTTATTGTCCCTGACGCCCATCCGTCATTACGTGCCAGGTCCCGCATTCGAGACACAATGCGATCACGATAGATATTAATTTCATTATCTGGTGACCACAGAGCAGGCTGCCAGTTGGCCATTTGATCGCTAAAGGAGTCCGCCGCGTCATATGGAACTCTGCCGCTGCCTGACAACGCCCCGTACTTCATTTTCTGAGTAGATGGCGGCAAAGGACGTCCGTCAGCCCCTAAGATTTGCACACTCATCAGTACCTCACCCGTATTGGACGTCTTCTGGAAATCCCAAGCATTGCCTGTATCGTTTGAATCAGCGCCAGCAAATCACCGAGACTTGTCTGCTGATAGGTTACTGTTCGAGTGCCGTCGCCTTGTGTGTACGAAAAAGAGACACCTTTCGCACCCGTTGACAGGTCGATATATGCCTGCTGCGCCTGACTAAGCGCCGCCTGTAATTGTTCAGTACTCATTCCGGTCAGTAACGTTGTGATTTGTGGCACGGGGCCTCCTTATGGCAAGAGTTGCGAGATCCGCTTTCGTCTTGGTTTTTCATCTGGCTGCTCAACAATGACGGCGCCCGGTAACTCGTAACTAATTTTTTCTTCGGGTACAGGAGGAGCTGGCAGGAATTTATCGGGGTCAGCGGCAAGGTTGGCTGCCCGAACGTTGAGTTTTAACCCCATATGTTTTAGCCCACATAGAGCCGCATAACTGTAAACAAGACAGTCGAGCGCTTCGTTTGCCCTCCCCGGTATCTGTTCCCAGACGCTATAACGCTGACCCGCAGTGACTTTGTAAACCAGTCGCTCTGCCAGTAGCTGGTTAAAATATCCGAGGTCACGATCATCCGGGAAGTGCATATAGCCCGCACCTGCAGTACCTAAAGCCGGCGGTTCAAGATGCAGGCGACCACGGACAACATCTTTCGCAGAGTTCACGCCAAGAATAATTGGCCTGAAGCTGGCTTTACTTTTCGATGTCGGTCGCTTGGTTGGCCAGACGGGGTTGCGTTTGCCCCCCTGCGCAGACTCCCCCTTGATAGCCCAGATACGACGCCCAAGGCGCTCTTTACAGAACTCATAAACCTTTTGGGTATGGTGACCACCGGAGTCCATACATGCAGCCAGAATATTCAGCCCTCGCCCGTCACCACGTCGCCATATCTGTTTCAGGTACGCATCGAGGCGCTTCCACGGCTCCTCAGTTTCCAGATCGCCATAAATGACGTCATGCGCAACTGACCACGATTCTTCGTCCCGACCCCAGCCAGTGATCGTGATTTCGAATCGGTCATCCTGGGTATCGACGCCGGCAGTTAATAATGCCACGCCATCAGGAACGACGGCCGGAAAGACTTCACGGCGCGCCAGCAGAACATCAACCGGGAGCTGTTTCCCATGGTTGGGCCGGTGCGGCAACCCCATCTGGGTGTTCCACCAGGCCTGTTCTTTATCCGGATCGCCTTTTGCATCGAGGTATTTTTTCGCAATATCCGATGGCTTGTCTTTTTGCCAGGGACTGAAGAGTTTTGACGCCTGGTACCCGGCGTGTTGATTATCCAGCGCCTCGGCCCCGCAGTCCGGGCAAATCGCCCGGTATACGGCATGCCGTTCCGACTCCGACCAGCGCCAGACAGTATCAACACTCCCCTCATCGCCTTCATGCCATTTCTGATCATATTCCATTAATGGAGAATGGCGGGAACCACAGCATTCAAACGGTTTAGTCTGGTGCCAGCGAATTGTCTGTAATGCCCGCAGACGCTCGCCTTCCGACCAGCCAGCGCCACAACATTCACAATGGATCATGGCCGCTTTGGTCAGATGCTTATCACCTTCTTTCGGCCACTGGACATGTTTGAAGAAATCAAGGAACTGTCGGTGCCCGCAGTGGGGGCAAACTACAGAGGCCCGCCGCTGATCTGAATCTTCGTAACTGGCAGCAATCCGGCTTTCATCTTCGACCGTCGGCGAACAAGCCCGCACAGACAGCCAGTTAAGGCCAAATGTCGCGGTTCGCTCTTCCGCCAGGGCAATGGGATCACCCTCACGAGTAATCGGGTATTTATCCACCTCATCCGCCAGCAAAACACGGATAGGACGGCGCGCAAGGTTATCAGGGCTACCGGCGCCAGCCAGCGCCAGGAATCCACCGGTGAAGGCTTTATACAAAATGGTTTCTTTCGAACTCTTCTGTTTTGAGTCACCGATGATATTACGCAGCACAGGTGTCACGCGTACTAGCGGACTAATACGCTCTTTCGAAAACTGCTCTGCTGCTTCCTCTTTCGGCTGCAGGAGCAAAATCGGGCATGGATCGAGGTGTGCGAAATAACCGAACAGATTTTCCAGCAGCGCGGTTTTCATCAACTGAGTACAGCACATCACGGTAATAACGTGGACGCCCGATTCAGTCGCGGCCAGCATAGGACCGCGGGCGATCTCTACCGTTGATGTTTCCCAGTTACCAGAGGTGCTGCCAGCTTCTTTAGCCAGCTTCCGGTAGTCATCGGCCCATTGCGGGACGCTGATGCGCGGCGGCGGTGTCCACCCTTTTCGGACACTCAGTTGAAGACGCTCAATCTTCCGCTGGGTTAAACTCTGGTTCTCCGAGGACTGAGATCTGTTTGTGGACATGTTCAATCAGCACCTCTGTCATCCTGTCCGCCGGCACATTCAGATCGGCGGCTATCAGCGGTGCCACGCGTGAAGGCCAGTTCAGCCATGCATCACGCTGCTGGCGAAAGGCGTTAAACAGGACCTCCTCGGCGATGGCCAATTCAATTGTCTGGCCGCTGTCTTTTTCATACTGAAGCTTTGCCTGCAGGGCCATGTAATTTTCACGGATCCGCGCGGCCTCTTCCCTGGAAAGGTCGGCACCTTCTGTAAGCATTATCTGGCGAACGGTTTCATCAATTTCATCGTCGCCATCATTCCGGGGTGCTACGGTTTTTTTCTTCTTCGCGTTTGAAGCCCGCGGATCTTTTCCATCGCGGTTTTTCTTCAGCGCGGAATCGCTCGCTTCAACATCAATCAGGTCGCCATCCATGACGATAAACCGACCAGCCTTGATCCATCGGCCAATGGTCTTGCGATCGACGCCTGAATGTTGTGCGTACTGACTCTGGTTCATAGTGGTCATGGGGCATCACCTGGGACATTTTTGGGGTGGGACATTTACCTTGGACATTTTTGCAATGTCCCACACGAATGTCCCACTGGAATAAATGGAATAATCCGTGCTGGCTCTGGCGCGGCTGGCGATCCCTTGGGGTGGGACATGGGACACAAAATAAAAAGTTGTAGCTACAAAAACACCGCGGCGCGCAATGCCCGTGCCTTACAAAAGCCTCAGGAAGGACCCATTTTTTTGTATGACGGAATTTGAAAACATTTTTTTACATAGCATCACATTGAATCACACCCTATCATTGTCACGATTAATGCAAGGGGATAATGATGAAAAAAGTTAGTTTTATTAATGCGGCCCTGGCTGCCGTTTTGCTCACATCTTTTTCTGCAAGCGCTCAATGGCTTACTAAAGTAGATGATGACCTGTTCACAGGCGGGAAAAAGGCTGTGATGCTAGGCAGCTTGTCATCCTCAAACTCTGGGCTGATTTTCGATTGCACCAAGAATAAATTAACAGTTGCGTACGTAGAAACTGACAAAACAAGTGACTCCATTCCCACGGTAGAAATGGATTTAATCATCAAGATTGATGACAATCCAATCAATAAGCTTGAGGCGTCTCTGTCACGTAGAAACGCCCAGTCAATCGAGGTTGAAGCTGTTGATGCAGAGAAAATAACCGTAGTGCTTAAGCAATTACAAAGCGCTAAATCTAAAGTTCTTGTTGGTGTGCAAACACCAGATGGCGGTAACCAATCCTCGTTCTCAGGTAATGCATCTGGTTCGACCACTGCAACTAATAGCTTTATAAAAGCATGTGAGATATCTCTGTAACTCACATCCCAGTAAGGGACATCATTGTCCCTTACTTAGCCGTCCTGATAGCCTCAGCAATCGCTTTACTCAGCGCAGCAGGCATCAATGCCTCTGCCATAGCCTTCGAGCGGTCCATATATCCCAACACAGGCGTTACAGGAAGCGCATCGCCAAACCTCACCAGCAGCTTAGGGGGTCTCTGTTTTGGTCTAGGCCTGCGTGTACCATTAGGAGAGCGCTTAGCCCTCTTCTTCTTCGCCGGTTTTGGTTTACGACGCTGCCAGACCGCATTGACATTATTCACATCACCAATGAACACGTTCGACTTTGCTTTCAACTGCGAAAGTTTATTTCGCGGCATATTACCGTATTTGTTCAGCTTGATGTTTTTGGGGTTAAGCAACGCTGAGCTGTTCAGCTTATGATCGCCGCCAAATTCGAAAGGCTCCAGGTAACCTGCAGCGATATCTCGCACATAAACTTTCGCGCGGAGGTTATTCTTTCTGGCCCCCGATGAGCCCACAGCATTAACCGTGAACGGCGTCGGCGATTCCAGCTTTCGACCCAATGCGACTTTTTGCGCTGCGGCAATTTCCCGCACGACGGCCGTCATGGCCTGAGCAGCGGCGAATGGAATCTGCTTCTGCAACTGCCTAAGCTGCAGGGATAAGTCCTTAAGCGTTGCCATGCTGCCCCACTATTGTTAATAGTCATTAGAAAATCCACCCGTAGGTGGTCTTTGTGATGATTATTGCTCTAATTTTATCTTATTTCAGCTAATCGACATTCTCGGTCTGGGCGAATCAATAAATCGCCAGTAAGCACGGTACCACCATGAATAACAATCATTCTTTCTGACACATCTTGAAGAGATTCAACCCTAGCGGTATTGATCACTGAGCATTTCTCTCCTTTGCTAGTAACACCAGTAAAGGATAATCCGGTATTTATTATGTAAACTTTACCAGTGTCAGGATCCTCACCAACCAACCCCTTTCCTTTGATTAGCTTAATTTTTAGGTACATACAATTTCCTCTGAGTTAATGGAGGAAATAGAATAATTCTATTTCCTTTTTTTGAAAGCATTATCGAAGCCACTCAGGTAGTGGCTCCTGTAATGCCAATGAAAAAAACCGCCGCAGCGAGTCAGGCAAAAACACACTTTAAACCAACTCACCAATGAATTTTGCACTTACTCTAAGCCGAGCCTGAGGGACTCCTTTAACGGCCCCTGATAAAAGGTAACCCCCTTGCACTTCTACAATGCTCATTTCCATCGTGTAGTCATTTACACCTTGAATGACATTGACCGCCTGAGGATTATGCTGAGAAACATGCAAATCTAATGTATCGCCCTGAATATGCCCTTGGTAGGTAAATCCGAAATCCCCACCGTTGATGGCGTTTTCTTTTACTACTACAGTGCCCTGTCCAACGTCATGGTCATTGCTGCTGAAAGTAACGAAGTAAATACCGTTTTTCATGTCTCACCTTATGTGTGAAGCCAATTGGCAAAGACATTATAGGCATGCAAATTAAGGGGAGAAAAGTGGCATTTTAGTAATTGCCGCATATCACCCATTCTTCCCTCTAAATATTTCAGCCCGACGTATATCAGCCTTATCCCGGTTGCACTGGCCCAGCGCCGATAGCAGGCTGACGTTTAAATCCAGGCTTTGGCCCCACGTCAGGTTGTCAGGGATTTCCGGTTGCGGGGTGTCAGCTGTCAGGCTGGCCGGCAGCGGTATCACTGGCACTTTGACGTAAACCATTCGCGTATTGCTGCAGCCGCTTAACTGCGCCAGCAGGCACATGGCGATTAGTGCAATCATCATTCGCAACAGCAACCCTGATATCAGCCGTGGCTCCCGATGTGTCCAGTGCGATCTGCTCTTTTGCATTTTTGTTAGCCTCGGCGATGGAGTTGAATATCGTCATGGTGGTCAGTACGTTGGAGGTGATGGCCTGAGCGGTATTTACCTGCTGCTCAGCAGTTTCGGCTCTGGCTTCCTGCTGACTGGCGGCGTTGTGGTAATACATAACCAGCCAGCCAAGGCAGGCGACCAGACAGATAACCACGGCGATGATAATGGCGGTTAATCGGCTCATGACATGATTACCCCGATTGCCAGAAGATATGGCCACGCATCGTTGCCGTTAAAGGCAAGCAGCGCAGCCATGATGAAGCAAATCATGTTCATTTCTGCCCCCACAGACAAACTTCACGCTCAATCTCGCGGCGGGTTATCAGGCCTTTCCACTGTTTGCCCTTGGCGTAGGTCCAGCGGCGCAACTGGTCACATGCGCCTTTCTGGTCGCCCTGGTTGATTTTGCGTAGCAGCGTGGAGGTCTGAAAGTTTCCGGCACCGACGTTATAGGCGAACGAGTACAGAGCCCCGCGCATTGTTACCGGAATCGGCTTCTGGATGTACGGGTCAATCTGGCGGGCGACGGTGGTAAGGTCCCTGTTGAGCAGGGACCGGCATTCAGACTCGGTATAGGTCTTTCCGAGCACAATATCTTTGCCGGTGTGGCCATAGCAGACTGTCCAGACACCCACAACATCCTGATACGGCTTATACCTCACCCCTTCCAGACCATCATTACCGGTTGGCCCGGTTATTAGAGCGGAAGCGATCGCAATAGCGCCGCCCGTGACCGCTGCAATAACAGTTTTTTGCAGTGCTGGAGACATTATTCCCCCCTGGCAGCTTTGCGCCGGTCTTCTTTAATTTTGAAATACAAATTTGTCAGGTAAGTAAGGAAGCCAAATACCAGACTCCCAAGAACGCCAATGGCAGCCCACTGGGATGGGGATACTTTGTCGAGTAGCTGCAGTATCCAGAACCCCGCGCTACCTGCGGAAGAACCGTAGGCAATGCCCGTTGTGAGTTTGTCCATTCTGTACATACTCCACCCCCGTTAGTTACGGATGGCGCTGTGTTTTAAAGGGGTCAGGCCCGTCAGGCTGGATTTAACAACGAAGCATGTCGATGATGATTCCTG
>OJZA01000261.1_pt1 | contig 20534 bp, 17 predicted proteins | sample 1614311 | NCBI WGS metagenome assembly OJZA01 (sample SAMN04436923, study PRJEB24849) | human gut metagenome | biome: human gut; feature: NICU; material: stool | host: Homo sapiens | place: USA: Saint Louis, MO | collected 2012-05-20
ATACAGCCTTCCATTACTTTGATATCGATTTTGGCACCGGTGGCAAAACCGGCAGCTTCCAGCCACTGGCCCTTCATGATAATCGCCGGGATACGCTGGCGATCTTCAAAGCGGCTCGCGTAACTGACGGTGCCTTTACGGTTATTTTCCGGGGAGACTTCTGGATCGGTGAATTCTGCAATAGAATGCGGGGTAGTCATGGTCTCTATTCCTTGTTAATAGGGATTGTGATTAGCGATATGGCCGTGTTCCCGCACGGCTATATCGCGTTAAATACCTGTATATATCATCAGTAAATAAAGGAAAAGTCCAGCTGAAAATAGACTGTAATGGGAATGTACAGGAAAGGACAGGATATATTTTTGATGTTTATAGTTACGAAAAATAATATGCACAAAATCATTTTAACTGCATCAAGGCGGCAAAATAACGAGTCCCCTGGAGCGTATATAAGTACGTGACTGGGGTGAGCGAGCGCAGCTAACGCCGAGGCAACTTGAAGGATGAAGTGTATAAAAGCGCACCGGTCAGATGCGCTTAAAAATAACAGTTAGGCTTTTTTTCGCGTGGTTTTTTTACTGCCGCTGGCGGTGCGTTCGGCCTTGATTTTCTCCAGCAGGGCGGCGGCGCTGTTTTCACCGCTGATCAGATCAGGGTTTTCGGCACGCCACTGGGCGGTAAGCTCGCCGCGGAAGGCTTTTGCCAGGATCGACTGGGTGAGGATGTTGACGCGGGCTAGGGCGCTGTCGACCTGCTTTTCAATGGTGTCGGCGTAGGCGAAGAGTTGTTCGACGCGGCGGACGATTTCGTGTTGATCAGGGAGCGAATACACAGGTACATTGATTGATGAAATTTTAGATATGCTTAGAGTGTAGAGTCCGGCTCCCGATGTAGCTCTGCTAACGATCTCTTCTTTCCCTTGTGGAGACATGAAGTAGAAAAGAAGAAAAGTAGGATATAAAATTTCTTTGTTAGCTCTTACTTTTATCAGATGGTTTTGATGTACACATTCTTGTATCTCTTCACGCCAAATAGCTGCTCGACCAATTTGATCAAGGCTACCATTTCCTTCTACTATTAATAGATCTTCATACTCCAATGAGACTCTGTGTAATTCATTAGGTTGAATGCCTATTTCTGTAACATCGTCTAGCTTCAACTCGTTTTCATAAACATTTGCGACACGAAGGTATGGTACTTTTTTTTCGAAATTGTTACGTTTTGAGTTTTTAGTTAAACCACCTATTACACATGCAATATCTTTTATTTTAAAATTATTAGCGGTAGGTAAATTTGTTAATTTTCCACTCATCGCTGTAGCCAGCACCGCCTGACGAAAACGTTTCAGGATTTGTGGGATTTGCTCAAGACGTGCTTTGGTGCTGTCTACCTGCGCCAGCAGCGTATCGAGTTTTTCGGCGATGATTTTTTGTTCTAGCCGTCCGGGTAGATTAATTTCTAATTCTTTAAAGTATTTGAAATGACGTGAGTAACCTTTGTCGGGGATATTTAAGATGCGTAAACTATAATAAGCATACCGTGGGTGTATGAAGGCTTTTGGTTGTAGTAACTTAGTACCATCAGCGCCAGGGACAAAATCATGGGTTACCCATTTTACTATCCTGGTGTGATCGCCAAATATGCATATAGGAGAGTCTACTTTAATAACCTTGCTTTCATCATTAATATAACCAGAAATATAATTCTGACCTTGGTCAATTACAGGATATAGCCCGTCAGGTAAGCAGTCTTTACTCTTCACTTTGCTGTTTGTTGTTGATATTTGGTCAAAGCAATCAATTGCGAGCTTTGCCAGCCAAGTTTCTGGCAGTAGTTTGCCATTCATTACAATACCTCACCAAACGCTTCATTCAGCAACTGACGTTGCGCATCCGCTTCATCCCCCGCGCCCAGCTCGCGCATCAACGTGTCCAGCTCGCCCAGGGCCTGCACCAGCTCGCTCATGGCCTCCGCCGCCAGCACGTCCGGCTCCGGCAGGCTGTCGGCGTCGATGCTGCCCTTATCCTTCAGCCAAGAGATATCCAGCGAATCGGATTTTGCCGTACGGATCCACTCGCGGCTGAACTTGCGCCAGCGGCTGGTGGCCTGGTGCTGGTCGGTGTTTTTATTCTCTTCACTGTCGGCAACTTCGCTCTCTTCGGCGTTAAAGCTCCACTCGCCTTCGGTACGCGGGCTTAAGCCGTGCGGATCTTCACCGTAGACGGTTTCAAACGGCTGCAGGTGCTGCTCGGTAAACGGCGTGCGCTTACCGAAGCTCGGCATATTGGTACGCAGGTCGTATACCCATACGTCATCGGTGCAGTTTTTGTCCTGATTCGGATTGGCGACCGTGCCTTTGGTAAAGAACAGCACGTTGGTTTTAACGCCCTGGGCGTAAAAGATGCCGGTTGGCAGACGCAGGATGGTGTGCAGGTGGCATTTGTCCATCAGGTCGCGACGAATATCGGTGCCCTTACCACCTTCAAACAGCACGTTATCCGGTACCACAACCGCCGCCCGGCCGCCGGGGTGTAGGGTTTCAATAATATGCTGTATAAAGCACAGCTGTTTGTTGCTGGTCGGGTGCACGAAGGTGCGGGTAATGTTGGTGCCCGCGGCGCTGCCAAACGGCGGGTTGGTGGCGACGATATCGGCCTGCGGTAAATTCTCGCCGTCGCTGCCCAGCGTGTTGCCCAGACGGATGGCGCCGCCGTGGTCAAGGTTGCCTTCAATATCGTGCAGCAGACAGTTCATCAGCGCCAGACGGCGGGTGCCGGGCACCAGTTCGAGGCCGATAAACGCGCGGTGGATCTGGAAATCCTGGGTATCACCATCAAGGTCATCCAGATCGTGAGTCTGTGATTTCACGTAACGGTCGGCTTCAATCAGGAAGCCCGCGGTCCCGGCGGCTGGATCCTGCACCACTTCACGCGGCTGCGGCTTCAGCAGATGGATAATGGTTTTGATCAACGGACGTGGGGTGAAGTATTGGCCCGCGCCGGATTTGGTTTCGTTGGCGTTCTTTTGCAGCAGCCCTTCGTACATATCCCCGAAGTCATCGCGGGATTTCCCGTGATTGCCATTGTACCAGTCCAGCGCGTCCATATAGCTGACCAGCTCCGTCAGCTGTTTGGGTTGCTCAATGGTGGTGCTGACATTATGGAAGACCGCCTGTACCAGCTTTTTCTCATCAGAGCCTAGCTGAACCAGCAGGTTACGGTAGAACTGCATCTGATCCTGGCCAATACGCGATTTCAGGTCATCCCAGCGGTAGCCTTCTGGCAGGTAGTCGGCTTCCTGACCGGTCTCTTTGCACATCTTCAAAAACAGCAGCGAGGCGAGTTCATTGACGTAGTTTTGATAGGAGACGCCGCCGTCGCGTAGGTTGTCGCACAGTTTCCACAGTTTGGCGACCAGATCGTTATTGTTCATTGAAGATCCCATGTAAAACAGCGGCCCTTATCGGGGCCGCAGAAGAAGAAATTGCCGGGGATGATAACGCGTCAGGCGAGCTCATCCCAGATGTAATCGCTGAACTTATCCAGCACGCTATCGAGGTTGTCGTCAAAGGTGCGTTGTAACATTGGCTTACCGCCGCGGCGGTGGAAATTGCCGGTTTTGAACACGTCGTCGTCGAGCACCACTTTCTCTTTTAGCGCCTGCGCTAAACGGTCGAGCCAGCTTATCTGCTCATCGCTCCAGTCGTTCTCGTCTTTGATGCGCTCCAGCGCGTGATCGACACGCTCATCAAACGATTTGAGCGCATTGCCCACCGCCGCGCGGCGGATATGGCCGATTAATCGGGCGGCGATATCCTCATTGCGCGTCTCTTTCCACGCGCTGCGCAGGGAGGACTCTTCAAAATGCTGGCGGTCAAACCACTCCTGCAGTTCCACCAGCCCTTTACGGGTAAGGTCGCGCGGGCGATTGATCACCGCCTGCAGTGCCGGCTGGGCGTTAGGGGAACGATTAACCAGATTATCAAAGGCTTTGAGGAAATCCTGCGGCGTGTCGTAATCGCCGTACAGCGATTTGACGCTCACCACCTCATCGTCAATATCGAGGAAGATGGGGGCCTCGCGCAAGGCGTTGATGTCGGTTTTTAGCCTTTCCAGGCGTGCGATAAAGCCGGGGAGTTTATTGAAAATCTCGGCACTCCAGTGCGGTCCTTTTTCTCGCAGGTGAGAGGCCAGACCGCCGAAGTTAACCCCTGCTGCATCCAGGCACAGTTCGTCCAGACGGCGGACCTGCTTATCCACCGTTTCGCTGCGATCGCGGTTATAGGTGGCAAGACCGATAATCCGCTGCAGCTTGGCGACCAGCTGTTCATGGCTGTGTTCGGCAAAACTGCGGCCATCCGCTTCAATGGTTTTATACGTTTCTGAATCGGTAATTTCGTTGACCAGCGTTTGTAGTTCCACCTGTGGACGCACAACCACCGGGCGCATGGTATCGACGCTTTCCAGCGAGCTGTAGATATCAACGCAGTCGAAAATCTTAAAGCTGGTTTTCCCCACCGACGGACACAGACGCGTGGCACGCCCCTTCATCTGTTCGTAGAGAATGCGGCTTTTCACTTTGCGCAGGAACACGATATTACAGATAGATGGGATATCCACGCCGGTGGTCAGCAGATCGACCGTAACCACGATATTGGGTAGCCGCTCTTTGTTGAAGCGGACGATTAGGCTTTGCACTTTCTTGGCGTCTTTATCGGCATCACCGGTGATCTTGATGATCGCGTCGTGCTCAAGCTGCGGGTACTTTTTCTTAAACGCCGTACGCAGCCCGTCAACTACCATATCTGCGTGGGCATTGGTCACGCAAAACACCAGCGTTTTTTGCTGCCCGGTGGGATCCAGATATTTGGTTAACTCGCCGCAGACCGCCTGGTTAAATGCCGGGATCACCAGACTGCGGTTAAAATCTGCAACCTCAAAATCCTGATCGTCGGCCAGCGTGTCGTTGATCAGTTCACCTTGTGGGTTCAGACGTTCCACCTGTTCGCCTTCGGAAAGATAGACCCCGTCCTGCGCGTTGCGGGTGACGATCTGAATGGGCGGATCTTGATCGATTAGATAACCGTCGATTACTGCCGTGCGGTAGGTGTAGCGATAAACCGGATCGCCAAAGATATTAACGGTATGTTTTGCCGGGGTTGCCGTGAGCGCAATCTTCACCGCATCGAAGTGATCGAGAATGCGGCGGTAGGCGGAAATATAATCCAGCTGGCTGCGGAACTGCAGTTCGCCTTCGGTTTGTTCTTTGTCGAGGATATATCCGCGGTGGGCTTCGTCGACAACGATACAGTCGTAGCGGGCGACGGGCATCGGCTCATCCGATTGTAACGTGCGTTTGACCAGTGACTGCACGGTGGCGACGTGAATTTTAGTACTGTCTTCCGGAAATTTTTCGGTCAATCCTTTGATATCGAAGATGCTATTAAAAGTATCGCCGTTAATCCGCGTATCCTCAAAAGAACCTAAAGCCTGCTCACCGAGCGAACGACGGTCAACCAGGAACAGCACGCGCTTGAAGCGCTGCGACTGGATCAGGCGGAACATCAGGGCGATAGCGGTACGAGTTTTACCTGTACCGGTAGCCATTGCCACCAGGATTTCTTGCTGACCGTTGACGATGGCTTTTTCCACCGCGCGAACGGCATCTTCCTGGTAATAGCGCAGGCCCAGTTCGCTCATGCCGGGGTTGTCGGTGAACCATTGGTTCTGCAACTGGGGATCGCAGCCCAGCATGGAGACGAGTTCTTCCGGGCGATGCCACTCCGGCAGCGCTTTTGACATATTCGTGGTGTGTCGTACGTCGCGATACCAGATACCGCTTTTGGTCTTCATCGCTGCGCGGTATTCGCGCCCGTTGGTGGAGTAGCAGAAGGGGACTTTAAAGCGCTGTGTGCCGCTGGTGTCCTGCCAGCTGATTTCATACTCCGGCACGGCTTCGTGTACTTCGTCGGGGGCGTAGCGTTCCAGCAGCGTGTCGCGTAAGAACGTGTTATCAAAATATTTACTGTAGCGATACGACTCGGTAAGTTTACTGAACACATCGGTGTTTTTGCGTTTCGCTTCAACCACCGCGATGGGCTTAAGGCCGACGAACAGAACATAATCGGCAAAGCCCGGATTCCCAGCTTCATCTTTGCCGGTCGGCCATTCGGCAATCGCTTTGTTGACGCCCGGCTCAGGGCGCGTGCCTTTAGAAAAGCGCAGCGTTTTGCTGTCGGCCTGCCAGCCCGCTTTACGCAGCTGAGCGTCAATCAGGAAGCGACTCTCTTCTTCACTGAGATTCAGCGTGCGTTTGATAGCCTGGTCGGTGATTTCTTTATGGTATGCCTTGCGTTCCTGTTCGGTCTGTTTTGCTAACTCGGCATTTTTGGCAGCAAGTTGCGCTTCCAGGGCGGCAACGCGGGCTTTAGTTTGTGCTTCAGTTTCCTGCTGTTTGCCTTCGAGAACGGCGATATAGCCGTTAAGTGCAATTAACCTCTGCTGCTGGTTTTCCAGTTCCGCCTGGCTTTGTACTTTTTCCTGTGTCTGCTGTTCTAACTGCTGTTTGAGCGTGAGGACTTCCGCATGGTAGCGATCCTCACCGTGTTCGGGCAGCACAAAAACCGGAACCGGGAAATCGTAATCTTTGGTTACCAGCCGGTAGTACCAGACGCCCAGGCGAAAGCCGAGTCGCAGGCACATTTGGGCATCGTCCAGATCGTTATGGTATTCGTGGACGGCCTGGTTGCCGATACGGCGCAGCTTATGGAAAACGGAAAGAATGCCGTCATCAACGAAGGCAATTTTACCTAATTCACGTAGCAGGTCGTGCTGGTTGTCGCTCGGGGGAATGCCCAGCAGTTGACCCAGATGTTTGGCAGTAGCTTCGCCAAACATACGCATTTTGATAAGCGTAGTGTTGGGGTCGTCGGGGTAGTTGTTTTCCGCCGCGCAGGCGATAGCGTAGATAAAATCGTTAACGCCTTTTAGAAAGTTAAAGTTGGATTTATTCATCGTTATTTTTAATCCGTGTTGTTGCGGGGAAAATGGCTGCGATCCCGGTTCAGAAAGGAATTTACAATTTATCCATAGTAGGCTCCACTAATGGTTCAATCAATAACCAGAAATTGATTCAAGTCGCTAATTTATAACGTTTTGAGAAAAACAGGCCGATGATATAGTGATAGTTATCCATTTCTGTGTTTTAACAAGGATGAAAAAATGGCTGTTCCAACCTATGACAAATTCATCGAGCCGGTTTTGCGTTTCTTAGCGACGAAACCGGAAGGCGTGACCGCACGTGATGTTCATGAAGCTGTGGCTGATGCCATGGGACTTGATGATCGCCAGCGGGCCGAAGTTATTGCGAGTGGACAGCTCGTCTATAAGAATCGCGCAGGATGGGCTCATGACCGACTGAAGCGGGCAGGGCTTTCGCAAAGCTTGTCGCGCGGAAAATGGTGTTTGACGGCTGAAGGGATGAAGTGGGTGGCTGCTCATCCAAAACCGATGACAGAACAGGATGTCAACCATCTGGCCTTTGATTTTAATAGCGTAAAGCTTAAGCAGCAGCCCGATGCCGTCGATTTAGATCCGCAGGCACAATCATTAGATCATGAGGAACTTGCCAAAAGTAGCCCTGACGATCGTCTGGAGCAGGCTTTAAAAGAAATACGTAGTGCGGTTGCAGATGACGTTCTGGAAAACCTGCTTCAGGTATCGCCCTCACGTTTCGAAGTGATTGTGCTGGATGTTTTGCATCGTCTGGGTTACGGCGGGCATCGTGATGATCTGCAGCGCGTTGGTGGTACCGGTGATGGTGGAATTGATGGCGTGATCTCGCTTGATAAGCTGGGCCTGGAGAAAGTATATGTTCAGGCAAAGCGCTGGCAAAATACCGTCGGCAGTGCAGAGATAAGAGGCTTTTATGGTGCGTTACATGAGCAAAAAGCGAAACGAGGCGTGTTTATCACGACGTCCGGCTTTTCCGCTCACGCCCGAGATTATGCTCGTAAAGTCGAAGGGCTGGTTTTGGTCGATGGCGAAAGGTTGGTGCATCTTATGATAGAAAATGACGTTGGTGTATCATCGCGGCTGCTTAAAGTACCCAAACTGGATATGGATTATTTTGAGTAAAGCCATAAATTTTGGCAGGATTATCATTGATCTGGTCACACGAGACGGTAATGCGGGAGTAAATGATGACAACACAACTGCTGGGACTCACCTGGGATGCTTCCGTACTTCCGGCTGTCCAGAGTGTGGGCACTCGCGTGGCGTTGTTTACCTTCAAAACCCATATGGCGGGGTTTGTCTGGGATGCCGCGCAGCTGGAAAACAACCCTTATACCTACGTTGAGGTGAAAACTCTGCTCGACGGCGTGACGGTGGGCGGGCATAAGGTCAGCGATACCGAACAGGTACTCAACCTGGCGGACAGCAGTAGAAAGCTGATTGAATTGGTACAGAACGGACGCTTTGACCTCGATAAAAAAACCTTCACTTTGCTGCACGCCATTATTGCCCGCAATGAGGCGCTGGAGTGGGGCGTCTTTCGTGGCGAAGGTGAGGAGTTGCATTACAATGCGCGCGTACATCTCGGCGAACTGGGGACGCATTTCCCGCCCGCAACCGAAGCAGGTGCGCCGGAATTAAACCGTATTTTTGCCGAAGGCGTTAGCCAGATTAAAACATTGCCGCCGTTCGAAGGCGGGCTGGCGATGTTTCTGTTCGGCGCGTATTTCCAGTTTTTCTTCGACGGCAACAAACGTACCAGCCGCCATATGATGAACGGCTGGCTGATGCAGCATGGCTACAATCCAATCAGCATCCCCGCCGCGCGGGCGCTGGAATTCAACAGCAAAATGGTCCGTTTCTATCACAGCAAAGATGCCACCGAGATGATGATATTCCTCACCGAGTGCTACACCCTGTAACCTCACTCCGGCGCCCACTCCATCGCCACCTTCAACGCCATTCCCAGCTGCACCATCACCTCTTTATGTTTATCTGTCGGCGGCAGGGCGCAGTTGATCCTTAAGCAGTTGCGGTATTTACCGGATGCTGAAAACAGCGATCCCGGCGCGACCTGGATCTTTAGCCGGCACAGCTGCTTCGCGACGCAGACCATGTCCACCTGCTCCGGCAGCTCGACCCACAGCATAAAGCCGCCTTTCGGGCGGGTAACGCAGATCCCGCAGGGGAAAAACTCCCGCAGCCAGCAGGTGTAAATTTCCATATTACGCTGATAGATTTGCCGCATCCGCCGCACGTGGCGGTGATAGTGGCCTTCGCGAATAAAGTTACAGGCCGCCAGTTGGGTGGAGGGAACGTTGGTGCCGCTGGCGGCATACTTCATCTGCAGCAGACGATCGTAATAACGGCCGGGGGCAATCCAGCCGATGCGCAGGCCGGGAGCGATGGTTTTGGTAAACGAACTGCAGAGCATCACCCGGCCGTCGATATCCCAGGAATGGATGGTGCGCGGGCGCGGGTATTCGGTCGCCAGCTCGCCGTAGATATCATCCTCAAAGATAACGATATCGTGGCGCTGGGCGAGGCACAGCGCCGCTCGCTTGCGGGCATCCGGCATGATAAATCCCAGCGGATTATTGCAGTTGGGGACCAGGATCACCCCTTTGATCGGCCATTGATCGAGCGCCAGCTCTAACGCCTCGATGCTGATCCCGGTTTCCGGATCGGTGGGGATCTCGATGGTTTTTAACCCTAATCCGCGCAGCATCTGCATGGTGCCGTAGTAGCAAGGGGATTCGACGGCGACGATATCGCCGGGCTGGCACACCGACAGCAGCGCCAGCGACAGCGCGCTGTGGCAGCCGCTGGTGAGCACCAGGTCGTTGGCGGTGACCACCGATCCGCCGTCGAGCATCAGGCGGGCGATCTGTTCGCGCAGTTCGCGACGCCCGGCCAGCTCGTCGTAGTTCAGCACTTCGCTCAGGTTGTGCTGAATTGCCCGGCTCAGCTCGCGCCAGATAGGCTTCAGGCTCGGCTGAGTGACGTCCGGCGAGCCACCGCCGAAGGGGATAATCGATTTATCGTGGCGGGCGTCGAGCATGGTCAGCACCTGATCCCACTGGGTGATCTCGACGGGACGCTGGACCGGACGCGACATCGGCGGTACCGGCGGCTGGGCTTTACGCGGGGCCACGAAATAGCCGGATCGCGGCTGCGGCACGATCAACTGCTGCTGTTCCAGCGTCTGGTAGGCCTGCTGAACGGTGCTGATGCTGACGCCGTGTTCCTGGCTCAGGCTGCGTACCGACGGCAGCTTTTCGCCGGGGCGATACAGCCCCTGTTCGATGCGTTCTGCCAGCAGGCTGGCCAGATGTTGATAGCGGGTCATGCTGTATCCTTGATCGTCGCCATACAGATCAATAAACCAGTACAGATTGGCGGTAAAAATGAGGTCTGCTGTACGTTTTAGCGAATCTGTATGTTAAAGAAAAGTATTTTGTGAATCTGTATTGTTTAGCCCCGGATCCGTGAAGATAAAGCCTCTGGCAAGGTGAGGAGGTAGAGGATGGAATTTCACGAGAATCGGGCAAGACAGCCGTTTATCGGCTTCGTATTTCTGGCGCGGGTGATCAAAAAATGGTGGCTTCGCGAACAAACGCGCAGAACATTGCAGCGTATGAGCGACGAACAGCTAAAAGATGTCGGGCTGCGTCGGGATCAGATCAATTAAAAAGTGCGATTTGTTACCCGGCATTTTCCCGGAGGCGGCGCTTGACGCTCCTGTCCGGGCTACCAGACCGCGCAGAGCCGTAGCCCCGGTAAGCGCGACCGGGGATTTTCCCGGAGGCGGCGCTTGACGCGCCTGGTCCGGGCGACCAGACCGCGCAGAGCTGTAGCCCCGGTAAGCGCAAGCGCGACCGGGGATGATACATTCACAGAATTTATCAATTCATGCTTATCCACTCTTCGTTTCTTGATACTTACCGTGATAAGTATTATTTTCCTCACCGTTAAGTGAGGAAAAAAAGATGACCGAAGACGACCTGTTTGCCCGCCGCCCGATGGGGATGCGCATGGCGATGGTGGTGCGCCAGTGGCGCGCGATTATTGATTCTGCCATTACCGACACCGGCCTGACCCAGTCAAGCTGGACGGTGCTGATGCAGCTGCATCAGCTGGGGGATAACGTCTCGGTCAGCGAGCTGGCGGAGGTGCAGGGCATTGAACTGCCGCCGCTGATGCGCACCCTCACGCAGCTGGAAAAGCAGGGCTATCTGCTGCGTTCTACATCGCCTTATGACAAACGCATACGCCTGCTGACGCTGACGGCGGAAGGCCGCGCTATTCTGGAGAAGCTGAACCGCGTGATTGAGACCTATCAACAGCGCGTCACCGAAACTATCCCTGAAGCGCAGCTCGCCGCCTTTAGCGCTACGTTAAATCAAATCGCCTGCAATCTGCGGACTATCCGCGAAGAAGATAACAAGATCTAAAACACTATGATGACCCCTGAACAGAAATTTGCCCGCTGGGTAAGGGTGAGTATTGCCGCCTTCCTGGCCATATTCGCCTGGTTTATCGTTGCCGATATCTGGATCCCGCTCACGCCGGACTCCACCGTGATGCGCGTGGTCACGCCGGTCTCGTCGCGCGTCTCCGGCTATGTCTCCCATGTCTATGTGCACAACAACAGCCAGGTGAAGAAGGGCGACCTGCTCTATGAACTGGACCCGACGCCGTTTATCAATAAAGTGGAAGCGGCGCAGATCGCCCTTGAACAGGCGAAACTCAGCAACCAGCAGCTGGACGCGCAGATCGCCTCTGCCCGCGCCAACCTGCGCACCGCCCAGTACACCGCGCGCAACGATAAGGTGACCTTCGAGCGCTACCAGCGCCTGAGCACCATGCAGAACGTTTCCCAGTCGGATCTGGATAAAGTGCGCACCACCTGGCAGACCAGCGAGCAGTCGGTCAGCGCGCTCAACGCCAGTATCCAGAATCTGCTGATCCAGCGCGGCGAGCGCGACGATGGGCGCAACGTCACGCTGCAGAAGTACCGCAATGCGCTGGAAGAGGCGCAGCTTAACCTCGGCTGGACGAAGGTCCGCGCGGAGACCGACGGGATGGTGAGCAACCTGCAGCTTAACCCCGGTCTGTACGCCACCGCCGCCACGCCGCTGCTGGCGCTGGTGAGCAATCAGACCGATATCGTCGCTGATTTCCGCGAGAAGAGCCTGCGCCACACCGGCGTCAATACCGATGCCGCGGTGGTGTTTGATGCGCTGCCGGGGAAAGTCTTCCCGGCGCACGTCACCAGCAGCGATGCCGGTATTCTGGCCGGACAGGAAGAGGTCAATGGCCAGCTGTCGCAGCCGGAGCAGTCCACCCGCTGGGTGCGCGACGCGCAGCGCATGCGTATTCACGTCGCCCTGGACGAGCCGCTGGATAAGCCGCTGCCCACCGGCGCCCGCGCGACGGTACAGCTCTATAACAGCGATGGCCCGTTCGCCCGTACCTTCGCCGGCGCGCAGATCCATCTGGTGAGCTTCCTGCACTATGTCTATTAATACCCTGGCGCGGGTCTTCACCCCGCACGGCAACATCGTCTACACGGCGAACGATTTTCGCCAGACGCTGCGCATCGCCGTGGCCGGCACTATCGCACTGAGCATTTCGACCTTCTACGACGTACAGTACGGCGTCTTTTTCGTGGTTTATCCGCTGATGCTGCTGTCGCTGGTGCCGGTATTTAACCGTCACGTGGCGCGGCAGTTTGTGTTCAGCGCGGCGGTGAACTGCGTCGAAATGGTGTTAATCGTCGGCTATCTGTCGCAGTGGCCGGTGATTATGACGCTGGTGGTGTTTGGCCTGTACGTGATGCGCTTTCGCTTTATGAGCCAGGGGCCGCTGTTTCTGCTGGGGTCGATGGGCGTGGTGTGTCAAAGCACGATGCTCAACTTTATGAGCTATCCCACCAGTAACTGGCACACCCTGATGTTCTCCAATATGGAGGCCTGCGTGATGGCGGTGGCGCTTAGCGCATTGCTTAACTACTTCATCCCGGACGTTGAACCGCGCAAGCCGCCGCCGCGCATTGAAAAAGATGCTGCCCGTATTCGCCACGAATCGCTGCTCTCCGGCAGCGTGGCGACAATGATCTTTGTGATCTTTCAGGTCTGCGATCTGAGCGACTCGCTGTCGGCGCTAATGGCGGGGATTTTAATTCTGTTCCCGATGCACTATCGCGGCGCGGTGATTAGCTCGATCTGGCGCGTGGTGGGGGTGGTGCTGGCCTGCCTTTATATCCTGGTGGTGCAGCTGATTATCTACGACTTCAGCAATCATATGGTGCTGATGATGCCGCTGATTGGTCTCGGCCTGGCGTTTAGCGCCCGCCTGCACGTGATGGAGAAGGTGGGGGCCGGCGTTGGCTTCGCCAGCATTACCACCATCGGCATCATGTTCGGCCAGAACCTGCATCCGGACCAGGACCTGGTGTTCAGCGATCTGTACCGCATCACTTCCGTCACCGTGGCGCTGATCGTCACGCTGACCATGGTCTTCCTTATGCATCGGCTGCTGAACTGCTTTGCGCCAACCCGATTCGTAGTGACCGAATAAGCTCAGGCCGCCAGCGCCCGCTGCGCGTCGCGAAAAGCGTTGTGCAGCAGCCGCCACATATGATGCGCCGCCGGGGAAAAGCGGCGGTCGGAGTTGCGTAGCAGGTGGCACTGGGCGCTGCTGGCGATGGGATGATCGATGGGGACCGCGGTCAGAATACCGTGGGCTATTGCTTCCCGGGCGGCGTATGCGGTCATAAAAGAGATCCCCAATCCCGCCTGGCTCAGGCTCATGGCGGTGGAAAAGAGGTTGCAGCGATAGGCCGGATGAAACTGCCGTCCGGCGGTTTTAAACATGGCGTTCATATGGCGCTGCAGGCCAAAGCTGTCGGTGAGCGCGATCAGGCGATATTGCGTAAGCTCATCGATGGTGACGGAGGGCAGGGCAGCGATGGGATGCTGTGGCGAGACCACGGCGCAGATAGGGCCCCACTGAAAGCTGTGGCGTTTAAGCTCCGGGTTGCCGATGGGGCCGAAGGCGACCGCCATATCCGCTTCGCCGCTGGCGATATCGTTGAGCATCTCCTGCATGCTGCCGACAATAATATCCACGAACACGTTAGGCCAGGACTGAGAAAAGGTGCTCATCACCGATTCAATAAAGGTGGTGACCAGCCCGCCGCCAATCCTCACCGAGATAGTCCCGCCGCGCATATGGCGTAAATCCTTCAGGTGACTTTCCAGCTTTTCCCGGCGCTGACGGCTTTCGTAGTAGTCCTCCGCCAGCAGACGTCCGGCTTCGGTCAGCACCACGTTTCGTCCCTGGCGTTCCAGCAGCGGCAGCTCCAGCGCCCGTTCCAGCTGCGCTATCTGGCGGCTGATGACTGACGGGTTGATGCCCAGCATATCGGCGGCCCGGCGAATGCCTCCCTGAATCCCGACTTCATACAGATAGCTCATCGGCCTCTCATGCAACATCGTTTCTCGCTCCTTTGTTGACCTGTAGTCAACAATAACACCCTTTCACAGGTATTTATCATCCCGGCAAGTTATAGATAATCGTAATTCGGACAAAAACTGACAGGGAGGAAAATTCTCATCGCTTATTCCCGGCGCGCTATTAAGGCGGCAAGGCTCGGGGAGTTGAAGAATAAGAAATGGTGATGATGCTGATTAAGGGAATATGGAAAAGCTTATCAGTGAAAATAATAAATTCGAATAACAATAAATTGACATAATTTCAAATTGCAAACAACCGCACTAACATTTCATTATGTGAGAGGACAGGGTATGAGTGAAAATAAAACGTTGGAATGTTCCTCCGACGAAACGACAAATGAGTGGAAAGTCGGGCCCGGAGCCTGGATTTCACTGATCGTCGTATTGTTAGTTTTCTCCGGGTTGCTGTTTAAGGTTGAAGGCATGGCCTGGCTGGGGGCGTTTGACTTTACCACCCTCGGCGGCGCGTTCGGCACCATGAAAACGCCGGAAACCAACACCTTTATCGGCAGCGGCGGCATCAGCGCCAAGGCCGGCTTCCTGTTTGCCCTGTCGCTGGTGCCGACGGTGATGCTGGCGCTGGGGCTGCTGGAGATATTTACCCACTACGGCGCGATCCGCGCGGCGCATAAGCTGCTGACCCCGCTGCTTCGCCCGCTGCTCGGGATCCCGGGTTATACCGGCCTGGCGCTGATTACCGACTTACAGAGTACCGATGCCGGGGCGGCGCTGACCAAAGAGCTGTATGACAGCGACAAAATAAATCGTAAGGATCTGGTTATTATGGGCGCCTGGCAATATTCCGGCGCCGGTCTGATTAATAACTACTTCTCGATTGGCTCAGCGCTTTTCGCTTCGTTAACCATTCCTATCATTATTCCGCTGCTTTTAATGTTTGTGCTGAAATTTGTCGGCGCGGCAATCACGCGTCTGGTTCTGAATACCGCTTATAAAAGGGATTTTGAAAATGAATAATTCGGCAAAAGTCGGCAGTAACCCGTTCGATATTTTCGTTATCGGCGCGCGCAAAGGATTTAATATCGCCATCAACAATCTGATGCCGAATGTATTAATGGCCTACGTGATCGCTGAAATGCTGAATTTGCTCGGCGTGATGCAGATCATCGGCCACGTCTGCGCGCCGCTGATGGGCCTGTTTGGCCTGCCGGGTGAAGCTATTACCGTATTGCTGACCTCCTGGCTTTCCGCCTCTGCGGGAACCGGCGTGGCGGTGAGCCTGTTGAGCAAAGGCACCCTCAACGTGGCGGATATCACGATTCTCATCCCGGCGATTTTCCTCATGGGTTCGCAGCTTCAGTACATGGGGCGCCTGCTCGGCGTGGCGGATGTCCCGAAAAAATATTGGCCGCTGCTGATGGCGGTGAGCATTATCAATGCCGTTATCGCCATGCTGGTCATGCGCGTGATTGCATAATAGAAGGCAAGGAGTAAGACGTGTCGCGAACTTTAGAGCATTTCAATTATCTGCATCAAATCCCTGAACTGGGCTTTGAGGAGCACAAAACGTCGGCATACATCGGCGATGCATTAGAAGCCGCGGGGTTTCAGGTTCAGCGCAACGTCGGCGGCACCACCGGCATTGTTGCGCTGCTGGATAGCGGTAAGCCGGGGCCGGTCGTGGCGCTGCGGGCGGATATGGATGCGCTGGGCCATATCATCGATGGCCGCTTAGAGGCTCGCCATACCTGTGGTCATGACGGTCACTCTTCGGTGGTGTTGACCGCCGCGGAAGAGATCCTCGCCGAAGGGCTGGTGAAGCGCGGGAAGCTGAAAATACTCTTTCAGCCCGCCGAAGAGCTGGGCACCGGGGCGATCGCGCTGACGGACGCGGGCGCGCTGGACGACGTGGAGATGCTGTTCGGCTTCCACCTCAGGCCGCTGGAGGAGTGTCCGAAGGGCAAGGCGGTGCCGGCGATGTACTACTCCGCCTCGGCGACGGTGATGGTCGATTTCCACGGCAAAGCCGCGCATGCCGCCCGGCCTCACCTGGGCGTTAACGCGCTGGATGCCGCGTCGCACGCGGTGCAGGCGGTAAACGGGATTCATCTGGCGCCTTCGCTGACCTGGAGCGCTAAAGCGACGCGCTTTCTGTGCGATGCGGGGGTAACCAACTCGGTGCCGGCGAAAGCGCACGTGTGCTGGGATCTGCGCTGCGCGGAAAATGACGGCATGGCGACGCTGAAAGAGCGGGTGGTGCGGGCGATAGAGAGCAGCGCGGCGGCTTACGGCGCCACCGTCGATATCCAGATCGTCAAGGAGATGCCCGCCGCGATTATCGACGAACAGGCTACGGCTATCGTCAGCCAGGCGATCCGGGAAACGTTTGGCGAAGCCGGCTTAACGGAAGCGAAGAGTACGCCGGGCAGCGAGGACTTTTTCCACTACCTGCGCCTGCGTCCACAGGTGAAGGGCGGGTTCTGGGGGCTGGGCTGCGACCTGCTGCCGGGGCTGCATCATCCGGAGATGCGCTTCGACCGCGCCGCGCTGGCGGATGGCGTGCGGGTGTTTAAATCCTGCGTTCGCCAGCTGCTGGGCTGAGGGAACAAACCCGGATATTGTGCTCGCTGTACGCCGCCGGGCGATGATTCGCGCCCTGGTTACGCCTGCGGCGGAAACTGAGCCAGCAGCTGATAATCATCCCCGGCGACGCGAAACAGAGCTTCCGTTTGGCCGGGGAGAATCCACTTCTGTTCTTCGCCCGGCTCACAGCTCAGATAAATGCAAAGCCCGCAGCCGCCGCGCAGCTGGCGCGGAATGTCCTTCACCCGGAAGGACGCTCCCGCCGCCTGCAGGGCTTTGCGCATCCGCACTACCCCCACCGTTGAGTGAAATAAAAACAGATATTCCGTCACCGGCGGCTCCTCTGACGTAAGCCGATCAGCGCCGCGCCGATCGCCCCGGCAAACTGCGCGTCGGGATGCGTCTGCACCGCCATACCCACGTGCCCCTCCAGCCTCCGCGCGAAGGCCGCGCAGTGGCTGACGCCGCCGGTAAACAGCAGCGGCCCCTGCGCCGACAGACGGCTAATAAAATTGGCGCTGCGTCGGGCCATGGCGTTGATCACCCCGGCGAGGATCGCCTCCGGCGGCACCCCGGCCGAACGCAGGCTGATGACCTCGGATTCGGCGAATACCGTGCACATGCTGGTAATCGCATGGGGTTCAATACCGTCGGTGATGCTGTCGAGCTGCTCGACGCTGGCCCCCAGCGTACGCGAAATCACCTCCAGGAAGCGCCCGGTACCCGCCGCGCATTTATCGTTCATCAGGAAATCGGTGAGATTACCCGCTTCGTCCAGCTGGATAACCTTGCTGTCCTGGCCGCCGATGTCGATGACCGTCCGGGTCTGCGGGGCCAGCAGGCGCGCGCCGAGCCCGTGGCACGAGATCTCAGTGACCTGCTTATCGGCGAAATCCACCAGCTGGCGACCGTAGCCGGTTAAGGTTAAAAAGGGGCGCTCGCTCAGGCCAGCGCGGAGCGTTTCCCACGCCTCAACGATGGCGTCGGCGGGGCGAAACGGCGTCGGGCAGAGAAAGCGGCGCTGAATCACGCCGTCTTCAAGCAGGATGCCTTTGGTGGCGGTCGATCCGGAATCAATCCCTACGGTAATGGTCACGCGCGCTCCTAAAGCATCTCGATAAAGGCCGCCACGCGGGTGCTGAGCTGGCCGATATCCGCCGTCGAATAGTCGGTCTCAATGGCGATATAGGGGATGTCGTGCTGCTGGCGCACGTGGCGTTTTATCGCCAGCGATTCCACCGCGTAGGTGTGGCAGGCCTGCAAAATGACATCCACCACGCCGTCCGCCTGATATTCATCCACCATCTGGCTGAGCAGGGACAGGCGCTGGTCGTTCGGCGAAATACAGGAGCAGCCGATGGCGAGATATTTCTCGGTCAGGGCGTCGTAAACGTCACCCGTCTCCTCCACGCAGCGCTCGGTGGCTTTCGCGCCGGTGCAGTTTTCAAAACCGACCACCCAGCCGCCGTTGTCCTCAATGGCCTTCACCACTTTTTCCGCCGCGCCGCCGATCGGGCAGCCGGTGATCAGAATACGCGGCCGCGCCTCCAGCCGTTTGCCCTCTTGCCACTGCTGGCGTACCCGATCGGCCATGTCGTTGAGCTCATCGATCAGCGCCGCTTTATCGAAGCGGAAGGTCGCGCCGTAAACCACTTTTAAAATATCGCTGCCGCTGAGCGCGGGCGGGTTGAGCTGCCCGACGCGATAAAAGTTCGCCAGCGCCCGCCGTTCGCGGTTCTTGAGGATAATCGCCTCGCGCAGGGCGGCTTCGGTAATCGGCGTACCAAAGCGATCTTCCACCACCTTCTGCAGGCGCAAAATTTCCGCTTTCCACAACGCTCGCGAGGCATCATCGCTGGCGCTGTTCGGTAGCTGCATCACGTGCACGGCTTTGAATTCAGCCATGTATTCGTACATTTTCTTTTTACCGTCGCAGGTGGTTTCGCCCACCACGAGGTCGGAAAAGTAGAAGTAGGGGCATTTGTCGGTCTTGCCAAAACCGTAGCTGCTTTTTATCAGCGGACAGAGGTTGCGCGGCAGATCCTTTTCCGCCTCTTCAATCGTCTCGTCGGAGGTGGAGCACAGCGACACCACCACCGCGCCGGCGGCCAGCGGAATTTCCTGCGGCATAAAGGTGCAGTAGGTGCCAACCAGCGGTATGTTTTGCTCTTTAAGCTCCATGACCGTGAGGAAACCCTGCTGGCGGGCTGCGGAGAAGTGGTCAAAAATGGCGGGTAGATCGGTGATAAGCGACATGGTTTTCCTTCCCCGTACACGGGAGATGATGAAAGAGGTCGCATTATAACCCTGTTTACTGTGGGTATTTATTGATCTTCCGCTAGTAGACTTTTTTCAGATCCATCTCTTCCTGAATCCGATCGCCCCACGCAAGGTGGGTGGCGATGGCCGCATCAATCCCGGCGTTATAAAACATTGGACCCAGCTCTGTCGCAATAAAGTCGACAAAGAATTCCGCGTCAAATTGCTCCAGTTCCAGCTCAAAATTCTCTTCGCAGTATTTAGACAACTTCTCGCGCAGCAGATCGCGTTGCGGCGGGCTGAGATCGATATCGCTCATGGCGTTCCTTAATCAATATTGTTACGGTGGATCGGGGCTGCTGATTATATCCGATTGCGGAGAGTCAGTTGCGATATGGCGTGATGTTTTTGGCCGCAATAAAGGATATTGATGACCTCGCTCGGCGGAGAATTGTGACTGAGATCACAGTACTCCCGAGAAAACGAAGATAATAGGAGTTATTCTCGTAACTTTATGAATTTAAATGAGATAACATGATTTTTATGGTGTGAATAACATTTAGTCGCGCTCGCCTTTTTTCAGCATGTTCGGTATCTGGATGAATAATCTATGAACCTGATTTCAGGTTATCTGGCTTACGGAATTTTCCTATAAGTACATTCTGACGGCGATTCATTTATCAGGGGTGAAGGATGAAACGCGTAAAACTGAATATGAATGTTTTTGACGCTGCTCTGATGCGCCTGGATTGGGTATTTGATACTTTCGAGCAGGTCTGTTTATCTTTTTCGGGTGGTAAAGACTCGACGGTATTATTTCATCTGGCGGCAGCCGTTGCGCGTAAAAAAGGGAAAAAGTTTGCGGTATTGTTCGTGGACTGGGAAGCGCAGTATTTATTAACCATCCAGCACGTACAAAATATGAAAGAGCGCTATCAGGATGTGGTAAGCCGCTTTTACTGGGTGGCGCTGCCAATGACCACGGTGAGCGGCGTATCGCAGCATGAGCCGGAATGGGTCGCCTGGCGGGCCGGGGAAGAATGGGTGAGGCAACCGCCAGATGACGCCATCACCGATGCCGGTTTTTTCCCTTTTTATCAGCCGGAAATGACCTTTGAAGCGTTTATACCGGCCTTTTCCCACTGGCTGGCTGCGGGGCGCAGTCTCGCTTCGCTGATCGGCATCCGCACCGACGAGTCGC
>OJZA01000270.1_pt1 | contig 19976 bp, 20 predicted proteins | sample 1614311 | NCBI WGS metagenome assembly OJZA01 (sample SAMN04436923, study PRJEB24849) | human gut metagenome | biome: human gut; feature: NICU; material: stool | host: Homo sapiens | place: USA: Saint Louis, MO | collected 2012-05-20
GGCAGATGCAGAAGATGCAGCAGAAGCAGTCAGCACCTTAGCCGAAGCGGGTACATCATTTTATCTAATTTTCAATACTAAGCTAAACTTGAAACTATTACCGCTTTAATCGTATGCATCCGGTTTTCAGCTTGCTCAAACGCAATATTCATCGGAGACTCAAATACGTCTTCAGTCACTTCAATGCCATTTGCTAATTCAGGGTATTTTTCTGCAATTTGGCGACCCACTTTAGTTTCGCTATTATGGAATGCAGGTAAACAGTGCATGAATTTTACTTTTGGATTACCCGTATGCTTCATGAGTTCTGGCGTTACTTGATAACGAAGCAATAACTTAATACGTTCTCCCCAAGCTTCTAATGGCTCGCCCATTGAAACCCAGACATCGGTATGCACAAAATCAACGCCTCTTACGGCTTTGTCGATATCTTCTGTTACAGTAATCCGCGCACCACTTTCTTTGGCAAAACCTTTACACATTTCAATAAAACCGGCTTCTGGTAATAGGGCTTTAGGACCACAAATACGCACATCCATCCCTAATTTTGATCCAATCAGTAAAAGAGAATTCCCCATGTTATTACGTGCATCACCAATATACACATAACTAATTTGACGAAGTGGCTTGTCACAATGTTCAATCATCGTGAGAACATCCGCGAGCATTTGTGTAGGATGAAACTCATCCGTTAAACCATTAAACACCGGCACACCTGCATAATCCGCAAGTTCTTGTACGGTACTTTGTTTAAATCCCCGATATTCAATCGCATCATACATTCTCCCAAGAACTCGAGCCGTATCTTTCATACTTTCTTTATGTCCAATTTGAGAGGAGTTTGGATCGATATAAGTTACTCGAGCACCTTGGTCATAAGCAGCCACTTCAAAAGCACAACGAGTACGAGTTGATGTCTTTTCAAAAATGAGTGCAATATTTTTACCTTTAAGTTGTTGCTGCTCTGTCCCTGCATATTTAGCTCGTTTCAAATCACGGGATAAATCTAACAAATAATTAATTTCGCGTTCTGAATGATGAACAAGACTCAATAGATGTCTATTTTTAAGATTAAAAGCCATAGCGATCTCCTTATCGGATGCCATCAATAAATGGCTACCTTACTGTGAATGAAGTGATTTTTAGCGGATTGGATACCCTATTTTTGTCCCAAACGTGAAGTTTTGCAACCAAATTCAATCCCTTATTTTGTGATGCATATCACACTTCATTTCATAACTTTATATTGCGCTTTCTTTATATATAAAAGAGATTTACAATCCCGTCGATTCTCACACAACAGGAGTGCATATGATCAACAGAAGAAATTTCATACAACTTAGCGCAAGTAGCATTTTAGCGTTAAGTGCGAGTCGTTTTGCTTTTGCAAAAAGCAACATACAAGTCGATTTACGTATTGTGGCAACAACCGATATTCACAGTTTTTTGACTGACTTCGATTACTACAAAGATGCACCGACTGAGAAATTCGGTTTTACCCGTGCTGCAAGCTTGATTCGTCAAGCTCGTCAAGAGGTAAAAAACAGCGTTTTAGTTGATAACGGTGACTTAATCCAAGGTAACCCAATCGCTGACTATCAAGCGGCTAAAGGTTATAAAGAAGGCAAACCAAACCCAGCCGTAGATTGCTTAAATGCAATGCACTATGAAGTGGGCACATTAGGTAACCACGAGTTTAACTATGGCTTAGATTATTTAGCGGATGCGATTAAACAAGCTAAATTTCCTATCATCAATGCCAACGTAGTGAAAGTAGGCACTGAAGAGCCCTATTTCACACCTTATGTAATTCAAACGAAAGAAGTGGTGGATAGCCAAGGTAAAACGCACAAACTAAACATTGGTTATATCGGTTTTGTGCCACCACAAATTATGGTGTGGGATAAAGCAAATTTACAAGGCAAAGTTGAAACGCGCGATATCGTGAAAACCGCACAAAAATATGTGCCAGAAATGAAACAAAAAGGTGCCGATATTATTGTGGCACTTGCACACACTGGGCCATCTGACGAACCATATCAAGAAGGTGCAGAAAACTCAGCATTCTACCTTGCTGATGTACCACACATTGATGCGATTGTATTCGGTCATTCTCACCGTTTATTCCCGAATAAAGAGTTCGCCAAATCACCAAATGCGGATATTGCTAAAGGTACTGTGAAAGGCGTGCCTGAAAGTATGGCAGGTTACTGGGCAAACAACATCAGTGTGATTGACTTAACCCTTGCTCAACACAACGGCAAATGGTTAGTGGCTGATGGTAAAGCGGCTCTTCGTCCAATTTACGATGCAGAAAACAAAAAAGCGACCACAGAAAGTGATGCAGAATTGACCGCACTTTTAAAACCTGTGCATGAAGCCACCCGTGAATTCGTGGCACAGCCAATCGGTAAAGCGACCGATAACATGTATAGCTACTTAGCCCTAGTGCAAGATGACCCAACCATTCAAATTGTGAACCAAGCACAAAAAGCTTACGTTGAAAAAGTAGCACCAAGTGTTGCAGCAATGGCGGGCTTACCAATTTTAAGTGCAGGCGCACCATTTAAAGCAGGCGGGCGTAAAAATGACCCTACTGGCTATACTGAAGTAAACAAAGGTGAATTAACCTTCCGTAACGCAGCAGACTTATACCTCTATCCAAATACCTTAGTTGTTGTCAAAGCAACCGGGGAAGAACTGAAAGAGTGGTTAGAATGTAGCGCAGGTATGTTCAAACAAATCGATCCTACCAGCGACAAACCACAATCTTTACTTGATTGGGACGGTTTCCGTACTTATAACTACGATGTGATTGACGGCGTAAATTATGAATTCGACCTGACTCAACCACCGCGTTATGACGGCGAATGTAAATTGATTAACCCGAACTCACACCGCGTGGTGAATTTAACTTACCAAGGTAAACCGGTTGATCCAAAAGCAGAATTCTTAATTGCAACTAACAACTATCGTGCTTACGGTAATAAATTCCCAGGCACAGGCGATGCGCACATTGTTTACGCTTCTCCTGATGAAAACCGCCAAATTCTTGCGGATTATATCAAAGCAGAAAGCGAAAAAAATGGCCATGTAAACCCTAGTGCGGATAAAAACTGGCGTTTTGCACCGATTAAAGGTAACGATAAATTAGACGTACGTTTTGAAACCTCGCCAAGCGAACAAGCGGCGAAATTTATTCAAGACAATGCGCAATACCCAATGAAGAAAGTCGGCACCGATGAAGTGGGATTTGCGGTATATCAAATCGATTTATCGAAATAACAAAAAAGGGCGTGCTCAGCACGCCCTACTTATTTCAAAGTGCGGTCAATTTTGACCTTATTTTTCTTCTTTTGGAAGTCTGATTAAGGAAAAGATCAAGCCGCCCCAAATTACTAAAAGCGCCACAATCATCATTGTAATTGCAATACTTGTCATCTTTATTCTCCTTTTTCTTCAAGCTTGAAGTTGTCTTCATTTTTCCATTTTAAACGAGAAAGAATGAATGAAACCACGACAAGCGAAATTGTCATACCCCAACCAAAGATATTTACAAACCAGCTTGGATAACCTTCATAACCTTCTGTAAATACTTTCGCACCTTCACTGAATAACATAAAGGCAAGAATACCGGTGGTGATGACAATGCATAAACGCCATAGGAAACCCACTTTGAATGAAGAGCTTTGATTTAAGTGGTTGCCTAATAAGCCTAGTTTTTCATTTGCAACAATCACAATTAATGAAACAAATGCCACTGCTACAATACCGAAGTAGTTCACAAATTTATCGAATACATCAAGCATAGGTAAACCTGTTGTGGTACCAAATAAAATGACAGATACCACCATCATTGGTAAACCAACAACAAAGGTCGCTTTTGCTCGACGTAAACGGAGTTTATCTTGAATCGCTGAAATGATTACTTCAATAACCGAGATAAATGAGGTTAATGCCGCAAAGGTTAATGAACCGAAGAATAATACCCCTAATACTTCACCGAATGGTGCTTTGTTAATAATAGTTGGGAATGCAAAGAAGGCTAAACCAATACCACCTTTTGCCACTTCGCTCACTTCTACACCTTGCGCGGTTGCGATGAAACCTAATGCCGCAAATACACCGATACCAGCAAGTACTTCAAAACTTGAGTTCGCAAAACCAACAACTAAACCACTACCAGTTAAATCTGAATCTTTTTTCAAGTACGATGCATACGTAATCATAATCCCGAAACAGATGGAAAGAGAGAAGAAGATTTGACCGTAAGCCGCAATCCACACGCTCGGATTAGAGAGTTTTGACCAGTCTGGTGTAAATAGTGCGTTTAAGCCTTTTTCTGCACCTGGTAAGAATAAAGAATAAACGACCAACGCGACAAACATCACCACTAAAACAGGCATTAAGATATCTGAAGATTTAGAAATCCCTTTTTGAATACCTAAAGAAAGCACGCCTAACGCCACTAACCATACAGCAATTAATGGACCAGTTACCATGCCGACAAACTCGAAGCTCACGCCATTACTGATATCACCCATTTTTAAGAATTCGTGTAGGAAGAAATCAATCGGTTGGTCGCCCCAAGCAGAATTAAGTGAGAAGTAGGTATAGCTTGCTGCCCAACCTAATACCACAGCATAGTAAAGACCGATGATGACATTCACCATCACCTGCCACCAACCAAACACTTCAAAGTGTGGGTTAAAACGACGATAAGAAAGTGGTGCACCACCACGATGGCGATGACCGATTGCATAATCTAAGAAAAGTAATGGAATACCGGCGGTTAAAAGTGCGATAAGATAAGGGATAATAAATGCACCGCCACCGTTTTCATAAGTGGTATAAGGGAAACGCCAGATGTTTCCTAAGCCAACAGCGGATCCAATCGCCGCCATAATAAATGCTTTCCGACCAGAGAAGGTCTCACGCTTTGCGTTTGACTGCGTCATATTAAGTTCCTTTTTAGTGAAGAAAGGTTTCAATATAATGAATTCTAAAACCGAGTCAAGAACTTGGTTTAAAGAGCGGTCAAAAATAATGAATTTTTTTTAAATTTCACTGTCTAAAAGCCGTATTTAACTACTGTCAACAAAACAACCAAAAGGAAACATTTATGGATTTTAACAGCATTTTAAACCAAGTTTTAGATGTCGCTAAAAACTCTGCAAGCAAACTTGAAACCGGCAACCAAACAATCGACTCTCTCACCAAAGTAGGCGGTGGTGCAGCATTAGGCGGTATTTTATCAATGATTTTAGGCCGTAGCGGCGGTGCAAGCTTAGCAAAATTAGGCTCACTTGCTGTATTAGGTAATCTTGCTTACCAAGCGTACCAAAACTATCAAAAATCCCAACAAAGCAGCCAACCAAACATTTCAGAAAATGCGTTTGATGTATTAAATTCATCAAGCCATGTTGATGCGGGTGAATTGATTTTACGTACTATGATTGCTGCAGCGGCTGCAGATGGTGAAATCACTGAAGATGAAAAACAAACTATCGCAAATGAAGCGGGTAACAACCCTGAATTAGCGCAATGGCTTGAACAAGAAATCCAAAATCCAATTTCTATCAACGAGATTGCACGTCTTGTAGGCAACGATACTGCACTTGCAAGCAATGTATACTTAGCTGCTCGTTTAGTAAGCAAAGATTTATCTCGCAAAGAAATCATTTTCTTAGCAGACTTAGCACAAGCGTTAGGCTTAGACGATGCACTAGTTGAACAATTAGAAAAACAAGCTGGCTTCTAATTTTGCGTACAGAAAACATCACGTTTTCTGACCGCACTTCTCATCAAAAAAACACGATAACCAAGATTATCGTGTTTTTTTGTTTGTTTTTTCGCGAAAACCTAACCAAAGGCGAAAAATTCCGCTACAATGCAAAACTTCAATATTCATAAAATTATTTAATAATCATAAAAACGGGAAGCAACATGACAGGCGCACAACTCATTATCGAATGTTTAAAAGCGCACGGCGTAACCGATCTTTTCGGCTACCCAGGCGGGGCAATCATGCCAACCTATGATGCCATCTATGACTCAGGTCTTGACCATCTCCTTTGTCGTAATGAACAAGGTGCCGCAATAGCCGCGATTGGTTATGCGCGCTCTACTGGCAAAGTCGGCGTTTGCGTGGCAACCTCTGGTCCGGGTGCAACCAATTTAATTACCGGTTTAGGCGATGCCTTTGCTGACTCTGTACCAATCGTTGCGTTTACTGGTCAAGTAGCCGCACCTCTTATCGGTACAGATGCTTTCCAAGAAGCCGATGTGTTAGGATTATCTCTTGCTTGCACCAAGCACAGCTACATTGTGCAATCCATCGAAGAACTCCCCGAAATTATTGCTTCTGCTTTCCAAATTGCACAAAGTGGCAGACCTGGCCCTGTTCTCATTGATGTGCCTCGCAACATTCAAGTAAGTGATGTACCTGAACATATCAAACCCTTTGTCAAACCAGTCGTAAAACCAACCGCACTTTCAGAATTAAAATTATCTGAAGCAAAAGCATTATTGGCACAAGCGAAAAAACCAGTGCTTTATGTAGGTGGTGGTGTAGGTATGGCGAAAGCCACACAAGCAGTTAAAAAATTCCTACAAATCACCAAAATGCCCTCTGTTTCAACATTGAAAGGTTTAGGCTCAATTGACCCAACCGATCCCGTTTATATGGGCATGATTGGTATGCACGGCACAAAAGCCGCAAACGTTGCCGTACAAGAATGTGATTTATTGTTAGTGTGCGGTGCACGTTTTGATGACCGTGTGACCGGTAAATTAGACAGTTTTGCACCACATGCGAAGGTCATTCATTGTGATATTGATGCGGCAGAAATCAACAAACTCCGTGTAGCAAATGTCGCCCTTCAAGGAGATTTAATTCAAGCTTTAGAGGCTTTAGGTATCCCTCTTGCAATTGACGATTGGAGAGCACACATTCAAGCATTGAAAGCCAAACTCGATTTCACTTATATTGACAATGCAGGCAACCGACCTATTGACCCTTGGTCGTTGCTCAACACGCTTTCCCAGCGTAAACCCCAACATGCGGTGATTTGCACCGATGTGGGCCAACACCAAATGTGGTCTGCACAACATATGCGTCATTTCGCACCAGAAAACTATATTACCTCCGCGGGCTTCGGTACCATGGGTTTTGGTTTACCTGCAGCGGTAGGTGCGAAAAAAGCACGTCCTCATGATGAAGTGATTTTAGTGACGGGTGATGGTTCATTGATGATGAACATTCAAGAATTAGGCTCTATCAAACGCGGCAAATTACCGGTAAAAATTTTGCTGTTAGATAACCAACGCCTTGGTATGGTGCGTCAATGGCAAGACCTTTTCTGGAATAAACGTCGTTCTGAAACTATTTTAGAAGATAACCCTGATTTCGTGATGTTAGCGAAAGCCTTTGATATTCCAGCTGAACGCATTGAACAAGCTGACGAAGTAGATGAAGCGCTTAATCGTTTATTAAATAGCGAAACCGCTTATTTGTTACAAGTATGCATTCCACCTGATGAATGTGTATGGCCATTAGTCCCACCTGGTGCGTGCAATGCCGATATGTTGGAGGAAATTTAAGATGAACCAATATACTTTTGAATTGACTACTCAACATCGCCCAGAGGTTTTAGAACGTGTATTACGCGTAATTCGTTTACGTGGTTTCACAGTGACTAATATGGATATGATCTTGGTAGACACCCAAGTGCAGTTAAAAATCACTGTAAAATCTGACCGCACTTTTGATTTGTTGGTGAATCAGTTAGCAAAATTGCCGGATGTTTTAAATATTATTTAAAAAGGAAGACATTATGACTAAATTTTTTAAATCATTTTTAACCGTATCAGGATTAATATTCGCAACTTCATCACAAGCTGCTTATGCTCTCACTTATTTGCAAAACTATACAGGCTATATGACAACACTCTCAATTCATAATACAAAAGAGCAGTGTGAAAAGGCCAAAGAAAATTTTCAAAAAGAATTTGAAGGACAATACGATACCAAACAAATGGTTTATAAGTGCGTAGATATAGCTAATGGAGCAATTTAATTTAAATATGGTTAAAAATTTTTAATCGGTAGGCTATTTATCTAAATAATTGCATTTATAAACTTAATTTTATCGAATAATTTCTTCGTATTATCTTCTGCCAAATCTCCCCTACCCCTCTTTGCTAAAGAGGGGATTCAAATGGGATAAAATTTGATATTAGCGTTAATAATTTAGTGTCGCTAAAATGAAAGTGAGAAAATTGTTGCTCATTAACTAAAGATTTCCCCCTCTTTAGCAAAGAGGGGTAGGGGAGATTTGGCAGTATTCATTAACGAAGAAATTGAATAAATAACGAACTTTAACAGAAATTTACTTGGAGAGATTATTTATGCCAAAACTACGTTCAGCGACCAGTACTCAGGGTCGTAATATGGCGGGTGCACGTGCCTTATGGCGTGCAACAGGGATGAAAGAAAATGACTTTGGTAAACCGATTATTGCGGTGGTGAACTCATTCACTCAATTTGTACCAGGGCATGTTCATTTAAAAGATATGGGTCAACTAGTCGCAGCTGAAATTGAAAAAGCTGGCGGCGTGGCAAAAGAATTCAATACCATTGCAGTGGATGACGGTATTGCCATGGGACACGGTGGGATGCTTTACTCCTTACCAAGCCGAGACTTAATCGCAGACAGCGTGGAGTATATGGTAAACGCCCACTGCGCCGATGCTATGGTGTGCATTTCCAACTGTGACAAAATCACCCCGGGAATGTTAATGGCGGCAATGCGCCTGAATATCCCGGCGATTTTTGTTTCCGGTGGCCCAATGGAAGCCGGCAAAACCAAGTTATCGGATCAACTGATTCGTTTAGACTTAGTTGATGCGATGATTGAAGCGGCGGATCCTAATGTCAGTGATGAGCGTATTGATGCTATTGAACGTAGTGCCTGCCCGACTTGTGGCTCCTGCTCAGGGATGTTCACTGCCAACTCCATGAACTGTTTAACGGAAGCACTCGGTTTGAGTTTACCGGGCAACGGTTCTATGCTTGCCACACACGCCGACCGTAAAGAATTATTCTTAAAAGCCGGTCGCCAAATTGTGGAACTGTGCAAACGTTATTACGAACAGGACGATGAAAGCGTATTGCCTCGTTCTATCGGCACCTTTGACGCTTTTGAAAACGCTATGAGCTTAGATATCGCGATGGGTGGTTCAAGTAATACCGTTTTACACTTATTAGCGGCTGCTCAAGAAGCGGGTGTAGATTTCAAAATGGCGGATATTGACCGCTTATCACGCGTTGTACCTTGCTTAAGCAAAATCGCCCCAAACACCAATAAATACCACATGGAAGATGTACACCGCGCAGGCGGAATTATGGGCTTATTGGGCGAATTAGATCGTGCAGGATTAATCCACCGTAATACCAAAACCGTGTTAGGAACAACACTAGAAGAACAATTAAATCAATACGATATCATCCGCAATAAAGACGAAGAATTACATAAATTCTTCCGCGCCGGCCCGGCAGGCATTCGCACCACCCAAGCCTTCTCACAAGATTGTCGTTGGGACAGCGTGGACGATGACCGTGTAAGCGGTTGTATCCGTAACAAAGAAAATGCGATTTCTCAAGAAGGCGGTCTAGCAGTATTGTTCGGTAACATCGCAAAAGACGGCTGTATCGTAAAAACAGCTGGAGTGGATGAATCTATCTGGAAATTCACAGGCCGTGCTATCGTATTTGAAAGCCAAGAAGATGCGGTAGCCGGCATTTTAGGCGGTAAAGTGAAAGAAGGTCATGTAGTAGTAATCCGCTACGAAGGTCCAAAAGGCGGCCCGGGCATGCAAGAAATGCTCTATCCGACCAGCTATTTAAAATCCATGGGCTTAGGCAAAAAATGCGCCTTGTTAACGGACGGACGTTTCTCCGGCGGCACATCCGGCTTATCTATCGGCCATGCCTCGCCTGAAGCGGCTTCCGGTGGCGCTATCGGTTTAGTACAGGATGACGACATTATCGAAATCGACATTCCAAATCGCGCGATTAACCTCAACATCAGCGATGAAGAATTAGCTAAACGCCGCACCGAGCAAGATGCCAAAGGCTGGCAACCAGCTAACCGTGAACGTGAAGTGTCTTTTGCATTAAAAGTATTTGGTCACTTTGCAACATCTGCGGATAAAGGTGCTGTGCGTGATAAAAGTCTATTAAAATAATTTCTAATTATTCCTCCTCTCTTTTATGAGAGGAGGATAAAAACAAAGAAAAAATTAACCGCACTTCATCATAACAAATTAAGTATCATGAAAAATCTACTTACCAATCCTCAACCCTCTCAATCGGATTACATTAACGCGATTGTCAAATTTGGCTCCAGAGTATATGAAGCCGCTACCGTAACCCCGCTACAAAAAATGGGCAAATTATCTGATCGCCTACATAATAATATTTGGATTAAGCGTGAAGACCGACAGCCAGTAAATAGCTTTAAACTGCGTGGCGCCTATGCAATGATATCCAGCCTTTCTGATGAACAAAAACAGTCAGGTGTCATTGCTGCTTCTGCGGGTAATCATGCTCAGGGTGTTGCTTTATCAGCAAAACAGCTTGGATTAAAAGCATTAATTGTTATGCCACAAAATACACCGAGTATCAAAGTGGATGCAGTTCGCGGTTTTGGTGGCGAAGTGCTGTTACACGGAGCCAATTTTGATGAGGCTAAAGCCAAAGCCATTGAGCTTTCAAAATCTAAACATATGACATTTATTCCGCCGTTTGATCATCCATTGGTTATCGCAGGTCAAGGCACATTGGCGATGGAAATGTTGCAACAAGTTGCCGATTTAGATTATGTCTTTGTGCAAGTCGGAGGCGGTGGTCTCGCCGCTGGCATAGCCATTTTGCTCAAGCAATTTATGCCGGAAATCAAAGTCATTGGTGTCGAGTCTAAAGATTCAGCTTGTTTGAATGCCGCCTTAGAAAAAGGAGAACCTACCGATTTAGCACATGTTGGCTTATTCGCTGATGGTGTAGCGGTAAAACGTATTGGTGACGAAACATTCCGTTTATGTCAAAAATATTTAGATGGTATGGTATTGGTAGACAGCGATGAAGTTTGTGCGGCAATGAAAGATTTATTTGAAAACGTGCGTGCTGTCGCAGAACCTTCTGGCGCCCTAGGATTAGCTGGTTTGAAGAAATATGTGAAACAAAACAATTTGGAAGGTAAAAATATGGCAGCAATTTTATCTGGTGCCAACCTTAACTTCCATACATTGCGTTATGTTTCAGAACGTTGTGAAATTGGTGAAAACCGTGAAGCTTTACTGGCTGTAACCATGCCTGAACAACCAGGCAGTTTCTTAAAATTTGCTCATGTCATCGGCAACCGTGCAGTAACAGAATTCAGTTATCGTTATGCAGATAATCAAAAAGCCTGTATTTTCGTTGGTGTGCGCACGGCTAATGAAGCTGAAAAATCGGAAATTATTGCTGATTTAACGAAAAATGGCTTTGATGTAGAAGATATGTCTGATGATGATATCGCGAAAACTCACGTGCGTTATTTAATGGGTGGACGAGTTTCCAATCATCATGAAAGACTTTATAGCTTTGAATTTCCAGAACAAAAAGGCGCTTTACTTAAATTCCTAGAAATTTTGGGTAAACGTTGGAATATTTCATTATTCCATTATCGTGCTCATGGAGCTGATTACGGTAATATTCTTGCGGCTTTCCAATTAGGCGAAAAAGATAACGCAGAATTTGAACAAGCTTTAGCAGAACTCGGTTATGTTTATGAAGATGTAACTGAAAGTAAAGCGTATCGATATTTCTTACGATAGAAAAACCAAAAGAGCGGTCAAAATAACCGCTCTTTTTATTATCATTAACTTATCGTTTTGATTTAACGAGTTTTTCAGTAAGTTCGTAAGCACGAAGTTTCGCTAACTCTTTAGAAAGTTTAGCTACAAGTAAATCATGATCCACATCAACTGCGTGATTCACAATATTTTCTTCCGCTTTACGTTTTGCTTCACGAATACGATCTGCATCTAACTCGCTACCGCGAATTGCAACATCGGCAAGTACTGTTACTACTTTAGGTTGAACTTCTAAAAAGCCGCCTGAAACATAGATAACTTCTTCATTGCCATCTTCAAGAGTGAATTTAACAATCCCTGGCTTAATCGCCGTCATCAAAGGGGTGTGGTTTGGTAAAATACCTAGTTCACCTTCCACACCTGTTGCTTGGATTTGTTTAACAGCACCTTCAAAGATTTTTCGCTCTGCGCTGACTATTATTAGGTTAAATGTCGCCATTTTTGTTCTCCTTCAAATGACTTGAAGTGATTACATATTTTTGGCTTTTTCTAGCGCTTCGTCGATTGTACCGACCATGTAGAACGCTTGTTCTGGAATATGGTCGTATTCGCCGTTTAAAATACCTTTAAAGCCGCGGATAGTTTCTTTTAAAGAAACGTATTTACCTGGAGTACCGTTGAATACCTCAGCAACGAAGAACGGTTGTGATAAGAAACGTTCAATTTTACGTGCACGTGCTACCACAAGTTTGTCATCTTCAGATAACTCGTCCATACCAAGAATTGCGATAATATCTTTTAATTCTTTATAACGTTGTAAGATACCTTGTACGCCACGCGCTACATCATAGTGCTCTTGACCAACAACGAGTGGGTCTAATTGACGTGAAGTTGAATCTAATGGGTCAACCGCAGGGTAAATACCTAAAGACGCAATTTGACGACTTAATACAACTGTTGAGTCTAAGTGCGCGAAGGTTGTTGCAGGAGATGGGTCAGTTAAGTCATCCGCAGGTACATATACCGCTTGTACAGAGGTGATAGAACCTGTTTTAGTTGAAGTGATACGTTCTTGTAACACACCCATTTCTTCTGCTAATGTCGGTTGATAACCTACCGCAGATGGCATACGACCTAATAACGCAGATACTTCTGTACCAGCAAGGGTATAACGATAGATATTATCCACGAAGAATAATACATCACGACCTTCGTCACGGAATTTTTCAGCCATGGTTAAACCGGTTAACGCAACACGTAAACGGTTACCTGGTGGCTCATTCATTTGTCCGTAAACTAATGATACTTTATCTAATACGTTAGAATCTTTCATCTCATGATAGAAGTCGTTACCTTCACGAGTACGCTCACCTACACCTGCAAATACAGAGTAACCTGAGTGCTCAATCGCGATATTACGGATTAATTCCATCATGTTAACGGTTTTACCTACACCCGCACCACCGAATAGACCAACTTTACCACCTTTTGCGAATGGACAAATTAAGTCGATAACTTTGATACCAGTTTCTAATAATTCCGTACTGTTAGATTGTTCTTCGTAGCTTGGTGCTGGACGGTGAATAGACCAATTTTCTTCCGCGCCAATTTCACCTTGCTCATCGATTGGTTCACCTAATACGTTCATAATACGGCCTAACGTTTTAGTCCCTACTGGCACTTGAATCGGGTTACCCGTATTTTCTACTTTTAAGCCACGTTTTAAGCCGTCAGACGTACCTAATGCGATACAGCGAACTACACCGCCACCTAATTGTTGTTGAACTTCAAGGATTAAACCTGATTCAACTTTTAATGCATCGTAAACTTTTGGTACTGCATCTTGTGGGAATTCAACGTCAATCACCGCACCGATGATTTGTACAATTTTTCCTGCTGACATTACCGTTCCTCTTTCATTAAATCGCTGCCGCGCCGGCGACGATTTCGTTTAATTCATTTGTAATACTTGCTTGACGGGCTTTATTGTAAACTAATCGCAAGTCATTGATTAAATTACCTGCATTATCAGTTGCCGCTTTCATTGCTACCATTCTAGCAGCTTGCTCGGAAGCAAGGTTATCTACCACAGATTGATACACTTGTGATTCCAAATAACGAGTAAGCAAACTGTCTAATAAGACTTTTGGCTCAGGCTCGTAAAGGTAATCCCAGGTGCTTTGTCTTTGCTCTAAATTATCGGTTTTTAATGCCGGTAATGGTATTAATTGTTGATAAACAGGTTTTTGTGCCATTGTATTAACGAATTTATTGTAGGCAATATAAATTGCATCTACTTCTTCGTCTTTATAGCTACCAAACATACCGTTTGCAACACCAATTAAGTCTTCCATTGTCGGATTATCACCCAAACCGGAAAGTTGTGCACGAACAGGTAATCCTAATGAACGGAAGAAACTAATGCCTTTTGAGCCAATTAAACCCAATTCAACATTAACTCCTTTATCTTTCCATTGTTTGATTTCTGTCATTACGGTTTTAAACAAGTTAATATTCAAACCACCACACATTCCGCGGTCAGTCGAGACCACTAAGATCCCGACTTTTTTCACTTCGCGTTGAATTAAAAATGGGTGTTTATAACCAACACTTGCTTTAGAGACGTGGCTGATAACATTTCGTATTGTTTCAGAATACGGACGAGAAGCTGACATACGATCCTGCGTTTTACGCATTTTCGAGGTCGCCACCATTTCCATTGCCTTTGTAATTTTTTGTGTACTTTGTACACTGGCAATTTTGGTTTTTATCTCTTTTGCACCTGCCATCTTATTTCTCCGTTACTTTTACCACGCGCTGTTGGCTTTAAAGTTATCCAAAATCGCTTTCAATGATGCTTTAACTTCATCATTGTAATTACCGGTTTTGGTCAATTCAGCCATAAACTCGCTGTGGTTACGGCGAGCGTAATCTAAAAGTGCGGCTTCAAAACTTGCAATTTTTTGCAATTCCACATCTTCTAAATAGCCAAACTCAACCGCGAAAAGCAACACAGATTGCTCTGCTACGCTAAGCGGTACATATTGTTTTTGTTTCAATAATTCAGTGACTTTTTCACCGTGAGAAAGTTGTTTGCGGGTAGCATCATCAAGGTCAGATGCGAACTGAGCAAACGCCGCTAATTCACGATATTGAGCTAATGCAGTACGGATACCACCAGCTAATTTTTTCACTACTTTAGTTTGTGCAGAACCACCCACACGAGATACCGAAATACCTGGGTTTACCGCTGGACGAATACCAGAGTTAAATAAGTTAGATTCTAAGAAAATCTGACCATCGGTAATCGAAATTACGTTGGTTGGAACGAATGCTGAAACGTCACCTGCTTGAGTTTCAATAATTGGAAGAGCGGTTAAAGAACCAGTTTTTCCTTTTACTGCACCTTGAGTGAATTTTTCTACGTATTCTTCATTTACACGTGCTGCACGTTCAAGTAAACGTGAGTGTAGATAGAATACATCACCTGGATAGGCTTCACGACCTGGTGGACGACGTAATAATAATGAAATTTGACGATAAGCAACGGCTTGTTTTGACAAGTCATCGTAAACGATTAACGCATCTTCACCGCGATCACGGAAATATTCACCCATTGCACAACCGGCATAAGGCGCTAAATATTGTAAAGCAGCTGATTCAGATGCAGATGCCGCAACAACGATTGTGTTTTCAAGCGCACCGTGCTCTTCTAATTTACGCACTACGTTTGCAATAGTCGACGCTTTTTGACCGATCGCGACATAGATACATTTAATACCTGAATCACGTTGGTTAATGATTGCGTCGATTGCTAATGCTGTTTTACCAGTTTGACGGTCACCGATGATTAACTCACGTTGACCACGACCGATTGGAACCATTGAGTCAACTGCTTTATAACCAGTCTGTACTGGTTGATCAACAGATTTACGATCAATAACACCTGGCGCAATAACTTCAACAGGAGAGAAACCATCGTTTTCAATTTCACCTTTACCATCGATTGGTTGACCAAGTGTATTAACCACACGACCTAATAAACCACGACCAACTGGTACTTCAAGAATACGGCCAGTACATTGTACTTCCATACCTTCCGCTAAATCTGCGTAAGGACCCATTACTACCGCACCAACAGAATCACGTTCAAGGTTAAGTGCCATTGCGTAACGGTTGCCTGGTAAGGCGATCATTTCGCCTTGCATCACATCGCTTAAGCCATGAATACGAATAATCCCGTCACTTACAGAAACAATTGTCCCTGTATTACGGGCTTCGCTCACCACGTCAAATTGAGCGATGCGTTTTTTAATCAATTCACTAATTTCAGTTGAATTTAGTTGCATCTTGTATTCCTCTTATAATTGCAACTCATTTGAGAGACGAGCAAGTTGTCCACGACTACTTCCGTCAATCACAAAATCTTCTGTACGAATCACTACACCGGCAATCAGTGAGCTATCTACATTGCAATTTAATTTCACTTTGCGAGCTAATCTTTTTTCCATTGCAGCTGCAATTTTTTCGATTTGTGTTGCATTCAATGGTTGTGCAGAAGTTACTTCAACTTCTGCAATAGCTTGATGTTCTTCCACATAATGTTTAAATTCTTCAAACACGGTAGGAATCGCACTCAAACGCTTATTTTCAGCCATTAACCGAATAAGATTTTGCCCATATTGATCCAATTGTTCGCCACAAATAGAAATTACTGTATTAGCTAATTTCTGTGCAGAAAGAGAACTACTTAAGTAAGCTTTTACCGCTTCATCTTCAGCTACGGCAGCAGCGAAACCTAACATTTCAGTCCATTTTTCGACCGCACTTTGTTCAATGGCAAAGTCGAATGCAGCTTTTGCATAAGGGCGAGCTATTGTAGTTAATTCTGACATAAGCTAAGCCTCTTATAACTCTGCAACTAATTTATCAATAATGTCATTGTTTGCCGCTTCGTCAATAGAACGACCCACAATTTTCTCAGCACCAGCCACTGCTAATGAAGCCACTTTAACACGTAATTCTTCTTGAACACGTTTACGTTCTGCTTCTACTTCAGCATAACCTTGAGCAATAATTTTTGCTTTCAGTTCTTCGGCTTCTGCCTTCACTTCGTCTAACACTTTATTGCGACGTTTATTCGCAGCATCTAAAATCTCTTGAGCTTGTACTTTTGCAGATAAAAGTTCTTGTTCCACAAGATTTTTAGTATCTGCTTGCTCTTTTTTCGCTGCTTCAGCTGACGCTAACGCGTTCGCAATTTGGCTCTGACGTTCCTCAATTGCTTTAATAATTGGTGGCCATACATATTTAACACAAAACCATACAAAGATGATAAATGCTATAGTTTGGCCAATTAATGTTGCATTAATATTCACAACATACCCCCTTCTTTAATAGGCTGTTTGTTGTTTATTAACCTAATAATGAGGCAAATGGGTTTGCAAATGCAAAGTACAAGCCGATACCAACTGCAATCATAGCAATCGCATCCAATAGACCTGCAACGATAAACATTTTTGTAAGTAGTGAGTTAGCTAATTCAGGTTGGCGAGCTGCAGATTCTAGGTATTTACCACCTAAAAGACCGAAGCCAATTGCAGTACCTAAAGCAGCAAAAGCAAGCATAATCGCAGATGCAATAATTGTTGCACTAATTACAGTTTCCATAAGATTTCTCCAAGTTGAGTTAAGGCTTTCGCCCGGTTTGTTAATAAAAAAGTTAATTAATGTTCGGCTTTGTTATAAGCGATACTGAGATAAACAACAGTTAACATCATGAAAACAAAGGCTTGCAACGTTATAACCAAAATATGGAATATAGCCCAAACTAAATGCAATGGCACTCCCATAGCAGCAACGAAAGCATTAGCTGAATACATCACTGCGATAAGAATGAAAATCAACTCACCAGCATACATATTACCGAACAAACGTAAAGCAAGAGAGACTGGTTTTGAAATTAAAGTAACAGACTCTAATAGTAAGTTTACGGGAATAAAAGCCCAATGATTAAAAGGATGTAACGTATATTCTTTAACCAATCCTGTAATACCTTTAGATTTCACGGTATAAAACAGAATTAGAATAAATACAGAAATAGACATTGCGAAGGTCATGTTCATATCTGTAGTAGGCACGGCACGTACAGGAATATGATGATCTCCGCTAATTAAAGCAAAAAGTTGAGGGATGTAATCAACAGGTACAAGGTCAATTGCATTCATGATAAACACCCAAACGAAGATAGTTAATGCTAATGGCGCAATAACCCCTCGTTTTCCATGATAGTTTTCACGAACGACACCATCTATCCATTCTACAGCCATTTCAACTGCACACTGCAATTTTCCTGGAACACCGGTTGTCGTTTTTTTAGCTACTTTATAAAAAATACCAATAAAAACTAAACCGCAAACGATAGAAAAGAAAAATGTATCTAAATTAAAGGTCCAAAATCCTTCCCCTGTGGTTAGGTAAGTCAAATGGTGCTGGATATACTCAATCGAGGTTTGTCCTGACATAATAAATACCCTGTATAAAAAATAATAAAATGGATGCTGTTTTATCTAAACAAAAAAGGAAGCAAATTATTCAATAATAATGCCACCATAAAACCGCTAAAAAACAGTAAAAAATTAGTAATTTCAAACCATTTAAAAAAGGTTATAACCAACAAAATAGTGAATAGAAACTTAACTACTTCAGCAAGATAAAATGCCTTTAATTTTGTTGAAAAATCTTGTTTGCGAAAAAAAACAATATAAGCAAAAGCACAAAATGGTACAAAAGCACTGATAAATCCTAAACTGAAATCTACCGCACTTTCACCTTGCCAAATTGCAAGGAATACCCCAAAAACAACAAGACAAACCGACTCAATGATTATCGCCTTTTGATATCGATTTTTAGCCTGTGTTAAAACCTTAGACATTATCTTATTTTTTTAAAATACAAAAACCATCTAATTATACCCGTGCTACAAAGAGTTTCAACTTTTAAACCACTAAAAAATGTTAAACAAATCACACTTTTAAAAAAATATTCACAAAATCGTCACAAAAAAAGTGTGTTTTATCGTAAAACGATTAAATGTCGTTCACCTACAAGCTCAGGAACATGTAAAGTTATTACGTCTTTTACTTCGAATTTTTTGTCTAATTCTTGAACTTCATCTTCGTGATAAATGCCTTTCAAGGCATAAAAATATCCATCTTTCTTTGGCAAATGATGACACCAATCTGTCATATCTTTTAACGAAGCAAATGCACGACTTAGTACACCGTCGAATTTTTGTTCAGGTTGGTATTCCTCAACGCGGCTAAGAACAGGTTCTACATTTGTTAGTCCTAACTCACGTACTGCATTTCGAATAAAGCTAATACGCTTACCTAAACTATCTAACAAGACAAATTGTTTGGTAGGATTAATAATGGCTAAAGGCAGACCTGGCAAGCCTGGACCGGTTCCTACATCAATAAAACGATCCCCTTGTAAATAAGGACTAACAACAATACTATCCAAGATATGTTTCACTAACATTTCCTGTGGATCACGCACAGAGGTTAAGTTATAGGCTTTATTCCATTTATTGAGTAATTGTACTAACTGAATCAGTTGATCTTTTTGTAGATCTGTTAATTGGATTTCTGCTTGAGTCAGTAAATTTTCGAGTTTTGCTTTCATTTTTCTATCTATCTTGTCTGTTTGTCGTCATTCTACTTGAAAATGCCTACCTTGAAACATTATTTCTTCTGGCTTGCCAAAATATTCCCTAAATTTGTTTCCAACCAATCCACTAACTCAAACATCTTATTAGAAGCCTCTGCTCCAAATTCTGTTAATGTGTAATCTACTTGTGGTGGCACAGTATTATAGGATTTACGAATTAACATTCCATCTGCTTCTAACTCTTGTAGTGTTTTTGTCAACATACGTTCGCTAACACCATCAATAGCACGACGGAGTTCACTAAAACGTTTTGTGCCAGAATTCAAAGTGACTAATACCAATGCTCCCCAGCGGCTTGTTAAATGCTGCAAAATTTGGCGAGATGGACAAGCTGAAGCTAATACATTGCCCCGATCAAAAATTTTTTCCATTTTTAATTCCTTATAAAT
>OJZA01000335.1_pt1 | contig 15979 bp, 18 predicted proteins | sample 1614311 | NCBI WGS metagenome assembly OJZA01 (sample SAMN04436923, study PRJEB24849) | human gut metagenome | biome: human gut; feature: NICU; material: stool | host: Homo sapiens | place: USA: Saint Louis, MO | collected 2012-05-20
GTGACCTTCAACAGCATCTTTATTACCGACTGGAAAAACTACGCCGCGATTAACGAAATCTACGCGGAGTTCTTCCCCGGCGATAAGCCGGCCCGATTCTGCATTCAGTGCGGGCTGGTGAAGCCGGACGCGCTGGTTGAGATCGCCACCGTTGCGCACATCGCGAAGTGAGGCAGGCATGAAACTCTCCGTCTCACCGCCCCCGTATGAGGGTGCGCCCGTGGTGGTCCTTATTGCCGGTCTCGGCGGCAGCGGCAGCTACTGGCTGCCCCAGCTGGCCGCGCTGGAACCCGAGTATCAGGTGGTGTGCTATGACCAGCGCGGAACGGGCAATAACCCCGACGCCCTGCCGGAAGGATACAGCCTGGCACAGATGGCGGACGAACTGGCCCAGGCGCTGGCTGAGGCCGGGATTGCCCGCTACAGCGTCGTCGGCCATGCGCTGGGGGCACTGGTCGGCCTGCAGCTGGCCCTCGACCGCCCCGACGCCCTCACCGCGCTGGTGTGCGTCAACGGCTGGTTGACCCTCAGCGCGCATACCCGCCGCTGCTTTCAGATCCGCGAGCGCCTGCTGCATTACGGCGGCCCGCAGGCGTGGGTTGAGGCGCAGCCGCTGTTTCTCTACCCGGCAGACTGGATGGCCGCTCGCGCCCCCCGTCTGGAGGCCGAAGAAGCGCTGGCGCTGGCCCATTTCCAGGGAAAAGCCAACCTGCTGCACCGGCTCAGCGCCCTGAAAAAGGCCGACTTCAGCCGCCACGCCGCGCGCATCCGCTGCCCGGTCCAGATCATCTGTTCCGCCGACGACATGCTGGTGCCCTCTGTCTGCTCGTCTGAGCTGCAGGCGGCCATCCCGCACAGCCACAGCGCGGTGATGCGCCAGGGTGGCCATGCCTGCAACGTCACCGAGCCGGACACCTTCAACACCCTGCTGCTGAACGGGCTTGCCAGCCTGCTGCACAGTCATGAACACGCTTTATAAGGAGCCTTAATGAGCGAAGCCATTACCCCCGCCGCGCTGGAAACGCTGTTTACCGGCGCCCGCACCCATAACGGCTGGCAGGATATTGCCGTCAGCGACGAGACGCTGCACGAAATCTACGACCTGATGAAATGGGGGCCAACCTCGGCCAACTGCTCCCCGGCACGGATTGTGTTTGTGCGAAGCGCGGAGGGAAAAGAGAAGCTGCGCCCGGCGCTCTCCAGCGGCAACCTGGAGAAAACGCTCACCGCCCCGGTTACGGCGATCGTGGCCTGGGACAGTGAATTCTACGAGCGCCTGCCTGAACTGTTCCCGCACGGCGATGCCAGAAGCTGGTTTACCGCAAGCCCCGCGCTGGCGGAAGAGACGGCTTTTCGCAACAGCTCGCTGCAGGCCGCCTACATGATTTTCGCCTGTCGCGCGCTGGGGCTGGACACCGGCCCGATGTCGGGCTTTGACCGCCAAAAGGTCGACGAGGCCTTTTTCACCGGCACGACGCTTAAAAGTAATCTGCTGATCAACATTGGCTACGGCGACCCGGGCAAACTTTACGGGCGCCTGCCGCGCCTGACCTTCGACGATGCCTGCGGGCTGGCGTAAGGAGCGATCATGACGACACCGGATAAGCAAACCTTTCGCGACGCCATGGCCTGCGTTGGCGCAGCGGTGAACATCATCACCACCGACGGCCCGGCGGGGCTGGCAGGCTTCACCGCCAGCGCGGTGTGCAGCGTTACGGATTCACCGCCCACCCTGCTGGTGTGCCTGAACCGCGGCGCGTCCGTCTGGCCGACGTTCAGCGAAAACCGCACCCTTTGCGTGAATACCCTCAGCGCCGGACAGGAGCCGCTCTCAAACCTGTTTGGCGGCAAAACGCCAATGGAAGAACGCTTCGCCGCCGCCCGCTGGCAGACGGGCGACACCGGATGTCCGCGTCTGGAGGATGCGCTGGCCTCGTTTGACTGCCGCATCAGCCAGGTGGTGAGCGTCGGCACCCATGACATTTTGTTCTGCGACATCGTTTCGATTATTCGCCACCCGGCGCCGCAAGGGCTGGTGTGGTTTGACCGCGGCTACCACGCGCTAATGCGACCCGCCTGTTAAGGCGCTCTAAGGAGACAGACCATGTTCGGATTTCCCCACTGGCAGTTGAAATCGACCTCCACAGAAGCTGGCGTGGTCGCGCCGGATGAACGCCTCCCGCTCGGGCAGACGATGGTGATGGGCGTCCAGCACGCGGTCGCCATGTTTGGCGCCACGGTGCTAATGCCGATGCTGATGGGACTCGATCCCAACCTCTCGATTCTGATGTCGGGTATCGGCACCCTGCTGTTCTTTTTTGTCACCGGCGGGCGCGTGCCGAGCTATCTGGGCTCCAGCGCCGCCTTTGTCGGCGTGGTGATCGCCACCACCGGCTTTAACGGCCAGGGAATCAACCCCAACCTGAGCGTGGCCCTCGGCGGCATCATCGCCTGCGGTCTGGTGTATACCCTGATTGGTCTGGTGGTGATGAAGATCGGCACGCGCTGGATCGAACGCATGATGCCCCCCGTCGTCACCGGCGCGGTAGTAATGGCGATCGGTCTGAACCTTGCGCCGATTGCGGTGAAAAGCGTCTCCGGCTCGCCCTTTGAAAGCTGGATGGCCGTCGTGACCGTGCTGTGCATCGGTCTGGTGGCGGTCTTTACGCGGGGCATGATCCAGCGGCTGCTGATCCTGGTCGGGTTGATTGTCGCCTGTCTGGTATATGCCCTGCTGGCGAACGTTTTTGGTCTCGGCAAGCCGGTTGATTTTACGCTGCTGCATCAGGCCGCCTGGTTCGGCCTGCCGCAGATCACCTCCCCCACCTTTAACACCCAGGCGATGATGCTTATCGCCCCCGTCGCCGTTATCCTGGTGGCGGAAAACCTGGGCCACCTGAAGGCGGTCGCGGGAATGACCGGACGCAGCATGGACCCGTACATGGGCCGCGCGTTCGTCGGCGACGGGCTGGCGACCATGCTCTCCGGTTCCGTGGGCGGCAGCGGCGTTACCACCTATGCCGAGAATATCGGCGTGATGGCGGTGACCAAAGTCTATTCGACGCTGGTCTTCGTGGCGGCGGCGGTGATGGCGATGCTGCTCGGCTTCTCGCCGAAATTCGGCGCGCTGATCCATACCATTCCGTCACCGGTCATCGGCGGGGCATCAATCGTGGTGTTTGGGCTGATCGCCGTGGCCGGGGCGCGCATCTGGGTGCAGCATCGCGTCGACCTTAGTCAGAACGGCAACCTGATTATGGTGGCGGTCACGCTGGTGCTGGGCGCGGGCGATTTTGCCCTGACGCTGGGCGGGTTTACGATCGGCGGGATTGGCACGGCGACCTTCGGCGCGATCCTGCTTAACGCCCTGCTGAGCCGCCGGATGGCCGCTGCGCCGCAGGGCGAGGTGGTGCGTCAGGAGTCGTGAAATCTGAATGTCGGGTGACGGCGATGCCTTACCCGACCTTTATGTTCGCTAAGAACACCTTTATGTCAGGCAATCACGCCTGCTCAAACAGTCGTTCGATAGATTTTGTAGGAAAGAAAAGAGAATGGCTGTTTTCATCCGTCAGTGGAATAAAGCCCTGCTTCAGATAAAATTGTTTTGCCTGGTCGTTGAGTGCATCAACAAATATTCCGTGTACACCCACCGCCTGCGATGCCAGATAGACAACCCGCATGGCATGCGTGACGAGCGTCGTTCCCCACTCCAGCCCCTGTAAGTCTTTATGTATCGCCAGGCGCCCCAGCGTTACGCTCGGTACGTTGCTATAAGGGATTCGACGCTGCTGAGTCTTAGAAGGCAGCATCGCTTTTTCAAAGCAACTACCAGACAACGTGTAATAGCCCAGGACTCGCGGACCATCGCGATCTTTAAGCAAATAGCCTCGCAAAATACGCCCATTGTGCTGACGCACCAGATGTTCTGTGAGGAAGACATTTAGCGAGGGTTCACCACAATCGAAGTCCCTGAAATTATAGTCTTTTCCCTCTGAAAACATTTCGATCGTGAGATTGTCCACGACGCTTCACTCCATGTTTCGAAGACGTTTTGCCGCTCGCTTCAGGCGTTCATTTGGCTCTGGCGGATTGTCGATGGCATCCATCACCGCATTCCAGGACGCTTCGTTTAAGACGAGACGGCGGTGCTGCTCGATGACTTCCGCTGCCCGCTCTGACGCACTGTTCACCATAAACTGGGTGATCGTTTGGTTCGTCATCGCTGCCGCTTCTTCAATCATTGTTTTGTCTTCGTCCGTTAAGCGAAGATCGATACGCTGTTTTTTCAGTGCTGGCATGGTTTACTTCACCGTGTACGGTATTTATCCGTACACATCGTAGATAAACCCGTCTATTTTTTCAATCTAAACCTTCTTCAGCAGTCATGTCGCTCACCGGGTTCCGACACTTTCTGAGCTTCAACTCGCTCACCAGCACCCCGGCGACAATAAACGCCGCGCCCACCAGGGCCAGCAGCGGCAGACGTTCCCCGGCGAGTCGCCCAAAAATCCCTGCCCAGACCGGCTCGCCAGTGTAGATGACCGTTGCTCGCGTTGGCGATACGCTGCGCTGCGCCCAGTTCATGGTGACCTGGATAATGGCGCTGAAAATCCCCAACCCCAGCGCCACCACGACCAGGCCGGTGGACATCGGCGGCACGGACTCCCCTGCCGGAACCATCGTTGCAAAGGCCACCAGCGAGGCCGTGGCGAGCTGCACCACCGTCACCCGTTTGACGTCGACCTTGCCCGCCCACGCGCTGATGAGAATAATCTCCGCCGCAATGGCAATCGCCCCAATCAGGGTAATGATCTCGCCCGGCCCCAGCGCCAGAAGATTGTTTTCCGGCCCGGCCAGTAAGATCAGGCCGATAAACGCCAGCACGATGCCAATACAGGACATCAGACCCGGCAGCCGCCCCAGGCACAGCCATTGCAGCAGCGGCACCAGCGGCACATACATGGCAGTGATAAACGCGGATTTGCTGCTGGAGATGGTCTGCAATCCCCACGTCTGCAGGCTGTAGCCCATGGCTATCGCCACCCCAATCGCCACGCCCGCCTTAAGCTCTTTCAGCGTCAGACCCCGCAGCGTTTTAAGAGATATTAGCCCCACGGCTAACGCCGCCGTCGCAAAGCGAAGGCCGACAAAGAAGAACGGATCGCTGAGGGTCACCGCGTACTGAACGGCCAGAAACGTCCCGCCCCAAAACATGGTGATGAGAATGAGGATGGCTTCCTGTGGTTTTACGGAGAATTTAAAGCGTGAGACAGACATGCGGCACCAGCAAATGAGAACAATTCTGTAGTGTGCGTTGCCTTTGGTTACAGTTCAATGTTGCAGAAATAAAAAAACCGCCGGGGGAAACCCGGCGGCAGGGAGTCAACCCGGCGAATTACTTATTACCGCCATGGCTGTTTTTCCCCCCTTTCTTGCCAGCCTCAGATGCGCGCTGAGGGTCATTTTTAAAATTCCCCCCGCTATGCTGGCCACCTTTACGGCCTGCTTCTGATGCTCTTTCACGGTCTTCTGCGAAATTACCTGAACCACCACGATGGTTTGCCATCTCTAACCTCCAGAGTGTGAAACATTAGACATCATATTGCATTCAGTAAAAGAGGATTCTTTCACCTCGCGGCTCAAGGACAACGCCTTTATCTGTGCCGCGTGAAACTAAGCTTAGTGGAATGAGGTTATCCGGCAAGCCGAAGGTAATATCCTGCAACATGATCTCAGTCTTTCGGGTGAGATGACGCGGCGGTAATTCATAAGCCTTTCTTATCATTTTAAAAATCCGCACCGGGAAAGTTGTATCATTTTGCTACAAAGCCATTTTTCTCCTCATGTTGTTATAAATCAAATAAATGGCGTTCATTTTTGCAGTCTGGCTGTGATGACATATCTTTAAAAGAGCGCAGCGATCCGCTGTCAGAGAAACCAACGAGGAGTGAAGCAAAATGGCAAAAGTTCTGGTGCTCTATTATTCCATGTATGGACACATTGAAACCATGGCTCACGCGGTAGCAGAAGGTGCAAACAGGGTTGACGGCGTTGAGGTTGTGGTGAAACGCGTACCGGAAACCATGCAGGCGGAAGCCTTCGCGAAAGCCGGGGGAAAAACACAAAACGCCCCGGTCGCCACCCCGCAGGAGCTGGCGGATTATGATGCCATTATCTTCGGCACCCCAACCCGCTTCGGCAATATGTCAGGCCAGATGCGCACCTTCCTCGATCAAACCGGCGGACTTTGGGCATCCGGGGCGCTCTACGGCAAACTCGCCAGCGTATTCAGCTCTACCGGGACCGGCGGCGGTCAGGAGCAGACGATTACCTCAACCTGGACTACCCTTGCTCATCACGGGATGGTGATTGTGCCAATTGGCTACGGCGCGCAGGAGCTGTTTGATATTTCCCAGGTGCGCGGCGGTACGCCGTACGGTGCAACCACCATTGCCGGTGGGGATGGTTCACGCCAGCCAAGCAATGAAGAACTGTCTATCGCCCGCTATCAGGGTGAATACGTCGCGGGTCTGGCCAAAAAACTGAACGGCTAACCCAACAGGAGGAAAAGTATGCCAACTCAAGAATCCAAAGCTCACCACGTGGGCGAATGGGCAAGTTTACGCAACACCTCTCCGGAGATTGCCGAAGCTATCTTTGAAGTCGCGAAATACGATGAAAAGCTGGCCGAGCAGATTTGGGAAGAAGGCAACGATGAAGTGCTGGTGCGCGCCTTCGAAAAAACGGACAAAGACTCGCTCTTCTGGGGTGAGCAAACCATCGAACGTAAAAACGTTTAAGCGTTTCCCCCCGCCATCACGCGGGGGGTTCTCTCTTACTTCGCCGCGTTATTCATCACCGCATTGAATTTATCGACAGGACAGAAGCCGTTCGCATCCACCGGGCAGCCCTTCAGCTCCAGCGTTACGCGCTGCGCCGGAGACTGCAGCGACAGCACGCTGGCGTTGCGCAGCTGCTCTGAGCTCTGATAGACATACTCAATTTTCATCAGCTCCTGGTTGGCATTTTTGTCATGCCAGCGCTGGAAGACAATCTTGCCGCCAATCGGGGTGCGCTCCTGCTGGTCGTGCAGCTGGTACGGTTTGAAATCGAGGGCGGTGAGCAGGGAAGCAATGTTCGAATCATGCCCCACCAGCAGGGTGATCTTTGGCGCTTTCGCCTGCTCGGTGACCAGCGTTTTATCGATATACTTCACCAGCGGTTTCGCCACGTTTTGCGCCACCTCGGTAGAGGTAAACAGCGAGTCCTGATAGCCGTTTTTCAGCTTCGACAGCACGCGCCACTGCTGGTCGGTTTTGATTTCGCCCCAGGCCACCTGGTCGGCCGGGAAGCCTTCGTAATACTGCAGCGTGAAAGCGTCCACCAGCGAGTTACCCACCTTCAGCGGCCCGGATACGCCGGGCTCTTTTTCATAGTCGGCGCTGAAGGTATCTTTCGCGTCCGCCAGCGAGCAGACTTTTTTCTCTTTGCAGGACGGCGAGTCGGCGTAGTTGGTCATCTGCTCCAGCAGCTTGTAGCTTTCACCAAGCTGCATTTTCTGCCGCTCGGACTCCATCGCCTTGAGCGCTTTTTCGCGGAATGCCGGCGAGTTATCGGTAATCACCGGATTGAATGTCGGGTCCATGGTGCCCATTTTTTCCTGATGGTGCACGGGCACATCGCAGCCCGGGAACGCGCCGGTAATGAAGAACTGCGCGGTGGCGACGGTGCGCTGCAGGCTGTTGGCGTAAGCATAAACGCTATCCGCCGGTGGACATTCTCCCGTCTTCACCATCCCCTGCTGCGCCAGCCACTCGCGCATGTAGTGCCCCATATACACCTCCAGCACGCCACCTTTGGTGGTGAGCTGGCCGCCCGGCACTTCCCACTCCGGCCACTCCTTCGGCGTGGACTGCTCCAGCACGCTGCCGTTATTGGCCAGCGGCGCGCGCAGGTTGTGACGGCTCATGATTAAAACTTGCTCCAGCTGATACCCTTCCGGCGTCTCTTGCGCCTGTACGCCAAACGTTGCTGAAATGGAACCGGCGACTGCCAGCGCGAGTAGTGCTTTTCTCATCCCTAATTCCTCACTCGTTTTAAAATGTCGCGTTCAGTGTGACAGGTTCGTCACAATTTTCCGGGAAGCATTTCTCAAACTGATGATTAACGTGCTTACGGAGTGTGCCAATTAGTTTTATAATAAAACCACACCCCACCGGAGAATTCGCTGTGAAACGTACACGCCTTGAAGAGAGCACCTGCCCCGTCGCCCGTTCGCTGGATATCATCGGCGACTGGTGGTCGCTGCTGATCGTTCGAGACGCGCTTCGCGGTATTAAACGCTTCGGCGAGTTTCAGAAAAGCCTCGGTATCGCGAAAAACATGCTGACCACGCGGCTCAAGCTGCTGGTGGACGAAGGCATCCTCCGGCTTCAGCCCGCCTCCGACGGCAGCGCCTGGCAGGAATACGTCCTGACCGACAAGGGACGCGCCCTGCAAACCGTGCTGGTTGCCTTGTCCCAGTGGGGCAATGAATTTTTGTTCGCGGAAAACGAATGCGGCACCGTTCTCGTCGATAGCGAACAGCGCAAACCGCTGCGAAAACTGATGCTTATCGCCGACGACGGGCGCGAACTGACGCCTGAAGAGATCGTGGCCAAACTCCCCTCCTGAGCCCACCCGCCAGGCAAAAGCAAAAAAATCTCGCCAATGTGGTTGCATTATAAAACCAAATGACAGAGAGTTAATTCAGTTTCATATTGAAACCAAATAACCCACTTTGCCTGAGGTAATGCATTATGACTACGCAAATCACCACCGCCCTGATCACGGGTGCCTCTTCCGGGATCGGTGCCGTCTATGCCGATCGCCTTGCCGCGCGCGGTGCCAACCTGGTCCTGGTCGCCCGCCGCGAGGATCGCCTGAAAACCCTCGCCGCCGACCTGCGCGCGCGCTACGGCGTGGCCGTCGATATTCTGGTGGCCGATCTCACCGATGAAGCCGGGATCCGCGCGGTGGAAGAGGAACTGCGCAGCAATACCGCCATTGATACGCTGGTTAACAACGCGGGCACCGCGCAGATGGCGCCGTTCCTCGCGGGCGAGGTGGCGCAGCATCAGGCCATCAATACCCTCAACACCACGGCGCTGATGCGGCTGACCTACGCCATTCTCCCGCGACTGGCGCGGAACAATCGCGGCACGCTGATCAATATCGCCTCGGTGTTATCGCTCCATGTCCGTGCGGGCAGCGCGCTCTACAGCGCCACCAAGGCCTGGGTACTGAGCTTTACCCGCGGACTGCAGGAAGAATTTGCCGACAGCAGCGTGCGCATTCAGGCCGTGCTGCCCGCCGCGACCGCGACGGAGATCTGGAGCCATTCTGGCGTCACGGTGGACGATCTGCCGGAAGGATCGGTGATGACCACCGACGATATGGTGGATGCGTCACTGGCGGGGCTGGATCAGGGCGAACCGATCACCATCCCGCCGATGCATGACGTCAGCCTGTGGGACCGCTACGAAGCGGCACGCCTCGAGCTGTTTAACAGCGCGCGCACCGGCATCCCGGCTCCGCGCTACGTAAAGCAGTAGCCTAACGCTCCAGCTGGTCGCCGTACTCGCTCATCCAGGCGGCCAGCGGTGAGAGCGCATCCTGCAGGGTTAACCCCAGCCCGGTAATCTGATACTCCACGCGCGGCGGGATCTCCGGGTAGACCGTCCGCGTCACCAGCCCGCGCTGTTCAAACAGGCGCAGCTGCTTCGTCAGCTCTTTCTGGGTGATGGGTGCAGCCGCCCGCAGCAAATCGCCAAAGCGGACAGGCGTGTTAATCACAATAAGACGATAAAGGATCGGGATTGCCCATTTGCCGGATATCAGGTTGACAAACTGCGTCATCGGGCAGGTATAGGCCTCAGATTTTTTTTCACAGCACTCACCCAGCATTTCTGCCATAGCACACCTCTTGCCTCGTTAGTATCCATTTGGTACCTGGTTTCCTTTCGATACTAACGTTTCTATAGTGCTTTCTCCAGTGACATTTCAGGAGAAGAACATGGGTCGTTTAACCGATAAGTATACGTTGATTACCGGCGGCACCAGCGGCATCGGTCTTGCCACCGCGCAGGCGTTTATCGCCGAAGGCGCCCGCGTCGCCGTGACCGGACGCAACCCGGACACCCTCGCCGAAGCTGAGCGCATTCTGGGCGATAAGGCCTGGGTGATCCCGACCGATGCGGGCGATATCACCTCGCAAAAAGCGCTGGCGGAAACCCTCGCCGCCCGCTGGCCGCGCCTGGACGCGGTGTTTCTCAACGCCGGCGACGTGACGCACGCGCCGCTGGAAGCCTGGCAGGAAGAGGCCTGGGACCGTCTGATGAACATCAACCTGAAGGGGCCGTTCTTTTTAATCCAGGCGCTGCTGCCGCTGCTGAACAACCCGTCCTCGATAATCCTCTGCGGCTCCGTGAGCGCGCGCATCGGCCTGCCCACCAGCAGCGCGTATGCCGCGAGCAAGGCCGCCCTGCTGTCGCTGGCGCGCACGCTGTCGGCAGAGCTGCTGCCGCGCGGGATCCGCGTCAACGGCCTGAGCCCCGGTCCGGTGGAGACCCCGGCGTTTACGAAAACGGGCTTAAGCGACGAGGCGCTTAACGCGATGATGGCGGAAATCATCAAGCTGGTGCCGCTCGGCAGAATGGGCTCGACGACGGAGCTGGCAAAAGCCGCGCTCTATCTGGCCTCCGACGAGTCGAGCTACACGGTGGGAACGGAGCTGCTGGTGGACGGCGGAATGGGAAGTCTGTAATTCACAAGGCGCTGATGCCGGTGACCGCGCCGACATACAGCGCCGCCCACGCGCAGGCGGAAAGCAGGCTGACGGCGTAGACTTTGACGGCGTTCAGCCTGAGCATACCCGCCGCCAGCGGCACGACATAACGCAACACCGCCAGAAAGCGCGACGTAAACAGGGCGATGACGCCGTTCTTTTGTAGCTGATGCTGGACCCGTAAAAACGTAGCGGCATGCTTCGCCGTGAAGCGCGTGACCAGCCGGGTGTGCCCCATCAGCTGGCCGATATGGTAATTCAGCATCGAACCTGCCGTCGCCCCCATCACCACGGCCAGCCACGCCAGCGCCGGGTGCATGCTCCCCTGGGTGACGCCGATGCCCGCCAGCAACATCACCGACGCGGGCGGCAGCACGGAGGAGATCAGCACCGTCGATTTGCTCAGCGCCATCACGAATAACAGCGCGAACAGATGTGCCGGATACAGCGCAAAATGATTCAGCAGATTATCAAGCCACGCCATTTTCCTCTCCCCCGTTAATTATTTAATTCTCCATTTAAAATGAATAACCTTAAATAAACCCTCAACATTTTATTAATAAGATTTATCTAAACCGTTCTTAAACATTATTTAATTTTCTGAGCGCTAAATTTAAACAGGCGTATTATCCATCTCGTTTTACAACGATCTCGTTATGGCGAGGCTCCTGTACAAATACACGTTATCGCTCTGGTAGGTTCGAGAGAACCGGCACAGGGTAAAACAGGCACTGTCGAATCAAGGCTTTGTCAGTATAACTTCCCTTGCGGGATACGGTGTACAGTGCTGAACCCAGGACGTGGGGATCTCCTCTTCGACATGCCCTGTCTTGCTCGCCCCTGAGAGATGTTATTATTCAAAGGGAATTCACTATGTCTTACGCTATTCACAACCAAAACCTGGCATTCAATGACAGCGCGGTCGCGCAATATATGAATACCGATTTTATCGTCCTCGATATTGCATTATGCGTGGCGCTGGCGCGCGAGCAATTCTTCAAAAAATTAAAAGACGATGATATTCCGTCGCATATTTTTATTGAAGACAATGGCCGCCTTGCGGGGATGGTTGCCGTGCGCAAGCTGCTACAGACCACAGATACCGTACAGCCAATTAAAAGCCTGATGATTTCGCAGTTTTTGCAGGTCAAACCGGAGGATGAACGTGCCGATGTTGCAGGACTGCTGGCGCACGGCGACGCGGACGTCGTGCCCGTGGTGACCCACGGCAAACTCGTCGGCTGCCTGACCGAGCGCGAAATCGCCCATCTGCTGGAAGATGACGTCACCGAAGATGCCCAGCTTCAGGGGGCGACGCTGCCGCTGGAGAAGCCCTATCTGGAAACCAGCGCCTTCAGCCTGTGGAAGAAACGCTCCGTCTGGCTGCTGCTGCTGTTTGTCGCCGAAGCCTACACCAGCTCGGTCATTCAGCATTTTGAAGAGGCGCTGGAGTCCGCCATCGCGCTGGCGTTCTTTATTCCGCTGCTGATCGGCACGGGCGGCAACAGCGGGACGCAGATCACCTCCACGCTGGTGCGCGCCATGGCGCTGGGTGAAGTTCATCTGCGCGACGTGGGCCGCGTGCTGCGCAAAGAGATGACCACCTCGCTGATGATTGCCGTGACGCTCGGCATTGCCGGGTGCATTCGCGCCTGGATGATGGGGATTGGGCTGGAGATTACGCTCATCGTCAGCCTGACGCTGGTGTGCATTACGCTCTGGAGCGCGATCGTGTCGTCCGTCATTCCAATGGTGCTCAAGCGCTGCGGCATTGACCCGGCGGTCGTCTCCGCGCCGTTTATCGCGACGCTGATCGACGGTACCGGGCTGATTATCTACTTTAAGATCGCGCAATATACGCTGGGGCTGGAGTGATGTGATTCCTTGCCGGGTGGCGCTGCCGCTTACCCGGCCTACCCATCCCGTAGGCCCGTGCAAGCGCAGCGCCGCCGGGCAACAATCAGATCGCACCAAGCGCTCTCACCGCCTGCCCAAATGCCTCAATCGCCAGGGCAACATCCTCAGCCATCACCGATTCCGCCGGATGGTGGCTGATCCCGCCCTTACAGCGCACAAACAGCATCCCCACCGGCCAGCGTTCCGCCAGGGCGATGGTGTCGTGCCCGGCGCCGCTGGGCAGGGATAACGAGCGCCCCTGCACCGATTCAACCGCGTCGCCCAGCAGGCGCTGCAAACGCGCATCGCACGGCGTGGCGGCGATCCGGTAAAACTCCTCGGCGCTGAAGCTCAGCCCGCGACGGGCGGCGATCGCCTGCGCCTGCGCCAGCAGTTCAGCGAGCAGCGCGTCCAGCGGGGCATCCTGCGGGCCGCGAATATCCAGCGAGAGCGCAACCTCGCCGGGGATGACGTTGACCGCGCCGGGCAGGCAGCGCAGTTCTCCGACCGTTGCCACCCGGTTGCCGCCCTGCTGCCGGGTGGTGTTTTCAATCAGCACCATCCACTCGGCGGCGGCGGCCAGAGCATCCTTACGATGGTTCATCGGCACGGTACCGGCGTGCCCGGCCTCGCCGGTGAAGCGGCAGTTGAGGCGGCGCGCGCCGTTGATGGCTTCCACCACGCCCAGCGCCAGCCCTTCCTGCTCCAGACACGGTCCCTGTTCGATATGCAGTTCCAGACAGGCGCTGAAATCCTCCTGATGGCGTGCCGCGAGCGCCACGCGAGTGGGATCGAGCCCCGCCTGCACCATCGCCTGCGCCACGCTGATGCCCTGGGCATCGCACGTCTCCAGCCAGCCCTGCGGCCAGGTGCCCGTCAGACCACGGCTGCCCAGCAGGGTGATACCAAAACGAGTGCCCTCTTCGTCGCCAAAGCCGACAATCTCGATGGCCTGCGCCAGATGCCGCCCCTGCTTGTGCAGGTTGTCCACCACTTCGATGGCGGTGAGCACCCCGAGCATGCCGTCGTAGCGCCCGGCGTTGCGTACGGTGTCCAGATGCGAGCCGAGCAGCACCGCCTGCGCCCCCTCCTGCGCGCCCTCGTAGCGTCCACAGATATTGCCCACGCTGTCCTGCCAGACGGTCATGCCCGCCTGGCGCATCCACTCCCCAACCAGCTGGTTGGCCTGGAGATGCTGCGTGGAGAGATAGACCCGCGTCAGGCCGTCCGGGGTTTCGCTGATGGCGGCCAGCGCGTCGGCGCGCGCCATCACCCGCTCTGCCGCCGGGCTCATTGCGGCGTCTCGCGACGATAGTGGTCCCACGCGGCCTGCATGGCGGCCCCCTGGGTGGTGGTGAATTTGAGGTAGTTCAGCACCGACTCCAGCGCGCTCAGGGTGGTCATCACGCAGTCCTTGCGCGCGTTATAGCCCATGGTGCCAATGCGCCACACTTTGCCGTGCAGCGGGCCAAACGAGGTGCCGATTTCAATCCCGAAATCTTCCAGCATCAGCTTACGCACCAGGTCGCCGTTGATCCCCTGCGGGATGACCACGCCCAGCACGTTGTTCATCTTGTGCTTCAGGTCGCCGAAGGTCTCCAGCCCCATCGCCTGAATCCCCTTCAGCAGCGCATCGCCGTGCAGCCTGTGGCGGGCGATGCCGTTATCCAGCCCCTCCTGCAGGATCAGCCGCGCGCATTCGCGAGCGCCAAACAGCGCGGTAGTTGCTTCGGTGTGGTGGTTCAGCCGCTCCGGCCCCCAGTAGTCCATCACCATGCCGAGATCGAAGTAGTTGGAGTAGATCATCTCCTCGTCGCCGTCGCGGTGGGCGTCGGTGCGAATACCCTCCTCCACGCACTTGCGGCGGCGGATTGCCTCTTCCATCCGCGCGCTCAGGGTGATCGGCGACGTGCCGGACGGGCCGCCGAGGCACTTCTGCATCCCGGCCGAGACGGCATCCAGCCCCCAGGCGTCGGTCTCCAGCGCGTTGCCGCCGAGCGACGCGGTGGCATCGGTGTAAAACAGCACGTCGTAGCGGCGGCAGATCGCGCCAAGCTCGGCGAGCGGCTGCAGCATGGTGGTGGAGGTGTCGCCCTGCACGGTCAGCAGCAGGCGCGGACGAATACGCTTAATCGCATCCTCCACCTGGTCCGGGGTAAACACCTCGCCCCACGGTACTTCGATGGTATGCACCTCCGCGCGGCAGCGGCGGGCAATTTCGCACAGCAGGTGACCAAAGCGGCCAAACACCGGCACCAGCACCTTATCTCCCGGGCGAATGGCGGAGACCAGAATGGCTTCAATCCCCGCGCGGGAGGTGCCGTCCACCAGCATCGTCCAGCGGTTTTCGGTGCGGAACACGCCGCGATAGAGCGCCATCACCTCGTTCATGTAGTGGGTCATGGCCGGATCGTACTGGCCGATCAGCTGGCTCGACATGGCGCGCAGCACGCGCGGGTCGGCGTTGATCGGGCCCGGCCCCATCAGCAGACGCTGGGGCGGGTTGATTTGCGGAAAGTGTGCGATATCCATTGTTCAGTCCTTATCAGTTGAGACCGCGCACGGAGGAGATGAACTGCTTCAGTTCCGTGGTCTGCGGGTTGGCGAACAGCGTTTTGCTGTCGCCCTGCTCCCAGACTTTCCCCTGGTGCATAAACACCACGCGGTCGCCCACTTCGCGGGCAAAATTCATTTCATGGGTAACCAGTATGAGCGTCATCCCCTCGGCCGCCAGCTGCTCCAGCACCTTGAGCACTTCGCCCACCAGCTCCGGGTCGAGCGCGGAGGTGATCTCGTCGCAGAGTAACACTTTCGGCGACATCGCCAGCGCCCGGGCAATGGCCACGCGCTGCTGCTGGCCGCCGGAGAGGCTCGACGGGTAGTAATCCAGACGATCGCCGAGGCCAACCTTCTCCAGCATCTGCTGCGCCAGCGCCCGGCATTCGGCGGCGCTTTTCTTCAGCACCCGACGCGGGGCGAGCATCACGTTCTCCAGCGCCGTCATGTGCGGGAACAGGTTGAAGCTCTGGAACACCATCCCGACCGAGCGGCTGATTTCGCGCGCCTGGGAATCCCGGTCGGTAATGGTCATGCCGCCAAGCTTAATGCTGCCGTCCTGATAGCCTTCCAGGCCGTTGATGCAGCGCAGCAGCGTGCTTTTGCCCGACCCGCTGCGGCCGATAATCGAGATCACTTCGCCCATATCGATATCCAGATCGACGCCCTTGAGCACGTGGTTATCGCCGTAGTACTTCTGCA
>OJZA01000350.1_pt1 | contig 14915 bp, 10 predicted proteins | sample 1614311 | NCBI WGS metagenome assembly OJZA01 (sample SAMN04436923, study PRJEB24849) | human gut metagenome | biome: human gut; feature: NICU; material: stool | host: Homo sapiens | place: USA: Saint Louis, MO | collected 2012-05-20
TCCACGGACGCCTGAGTGCGCTGTGCGATAACCAGAAACGATGCCAGTACGCGGGTTGGCCCGGTCAGCATCGCGAGGAAGCTGGCGAATGCAACGAAGGTACCGAGATCGATCCGCCCGTGCATGACCGACCACCCGCCGTAGCACAGCAGGACGATTTGCCCGAGCACCGGTAGCGCCAGCATGGTGGCCCCAGGCATCGCCTGCGAGATAACCGCACCGATGCGTACACGCACAATCTGCCGCGACTGCCTATCGAGCCAGTGCGTTTCACGCATCTCTGCCACACAGGATTTTACCACTGAGATCTGTGCCAGCACCTCGCGTATATGTTCGGTGAGATTCGCCAGTTGGTCCGAGGCCAGCCCGGTTTGCGCGAAGACCCTACGACGCGCACGAAGCGCGGTGATCGCCAGGCATACCAGTACGCACACGACGATAAGCGTCATGGCAGGGGACATCCACAGCATCACGGCAATGCCGGCAATGTAATAAGTGAACACTGCCAGCGGCACCGGGCACATCTGCAGCAGGGTATGCACCTGCTGCAGATCGCTGTTGGTCCGTGAAATCACCTGCCCGGTGCGCAGCGCATCCTGGCCTGCGCCGTCAAGTTTCTGAATACTGTCGAATACCCGTCCTCTGAGGGTATGCTGCACCCAGAGTGAGAGCATCCCGGCATAACCACGGCGCACATAGTTACCGATGAAATCAAAAAAAGCGATCAACAGTAACCCGCAGGCCAGCCACGGCAGGCGGGCCGGATTGCCCGCCAGTGCGTCATTCACAGCCTGTCTTGTCAGCAGTGGCGTCAGCGCAGCCAGCAAAATAGTCGATACTGACGCTACCACCACGATGACACTAAGTTTCTTACGTTCCCAGCACACGCGCGCCAGGCGAACTATCCATGACTGAGCCGGTGTGGGAGTGTGATTCGCAGGCATTAAGCCTCCTCCGTCTGTAAAATACGATCCACTGGCCGGATCGTTCCGCAAAAAAGCCAGCACGCTCCGGTCCCGCATTGTTATGGATGCATGACTCCTGGATGGGTGCTGGCATATGATTATCATGAAGGTGTAGTGGTTACCCTTTCTGTACCATTGTGATCAGGCTTTTCGCCACTTCACCTGGGCAGGGTTGCGCCGCCATTTCCGCTGCTACCTCTTCAGAGGCTTTGCGAAGTGAGCGATTGTTGAGGAAAGCATTGATCATGTTACTCGACAGGCCGACGTCGCCAGGGATAATCCCGCAGCCGCGTTCGGCAACAACGCGGGCATTTACCGGGCGATCGGCTCCCTGGCCGAAGACGATTTGTGGAATACCAGCGTGTAGCGCTGTCAGGGTATTGCCTGCTCCGCCATGATGAATGAAACCATCTGCGCCGTTGAGGAAGACACCCATGGGTATCCAGTCAACCAGGCGAACATTTGACGGCAGCGAGCACAAATCGGACCGCGCATTGGCTGAAATATGCAGGATGATCTCGGCATCGACCTCACTGGCAGAATCCATAACCCAGGCGATTAGATCAAGGCCGTCAACCATCGGTTTGACAGTGCCGAGACTCACCAGCAGACGTTTACGCTCGGGCCTTCTCTCCCACCATGGTTCCCACACCGCGCCACCGTTATACGGGACGTACTGCATCGGAATAATGGGTTCACCGTCGTTTTCCAGAATGCTCATACTCGGCGGTGTTACGTCGATCCAGGCCATATCACGTGGTGTGGCCCCCACATTGTGGCGACGATAGGCGTCCGTGAGCGAACGCGTTACACCCTTGATATGCCAGGGGGTATGGCCGAAGCCTACGGTTTGCATCACGACCGGTATATCATATTTGGCGGCAATCAGCGGCCCGATGACTCCGAGCGGAGGGTAGATGATGAGGTCAGGCCGCCAGTGTCCGGCAAACTCCACCAGATGGTCGGCCATTTCTTCGCTGAAGAATGAGAAGTTGCCCATTTGGGTTCCGATATTACTTTTTTTCCGCTGTGCCTCATGGTGGCGGTAACCAGCTTCGGAATCCAGACCGGGTGCGGCGTCAAACACCACCAACCCGGCCTCTGCCGCTTTTTGTGCGAATTGTCCTCCGCTGGCGATCAGCACTTCATGACCGTTAACGCGAAATGCCTGCGCCAGAGACAGCACAGGATACAACAGCCCATAGAGAGGCGGGCCTACAAACAAAATACGCATGAGAAAATCCCTCTCCGCTTGACGATCTAAATCAGGCAGTCGACGCACTCATATGCCAGCAGCAGGACACTACTTTTCGTTAAACCTGCTTTACCAGATGCTGCGCCATTTGTGCTTCACCAGCGTTATGGACAGCTCAGTCAGAGACTTTTCCGTGACATACACAGGTGAACAGGGAACTCCGTATCCCCACTTCCATTAACGCTTACGCGCCATTGTCCTGTTGAACAGCCCAAATGGCGTCGGACAGCTACGCCGGGATGTTCTGACGCATTTGTGCAGTGTTAGACCGAACAACGAATCTGGAAAGAACCGTGATTTCTTAGACACACGATGCATCATCCTGATAGTCTCGCCTTCACTGGTCTGTAAGTAAAAACGCCGTTGTACAGGCGATGTTTGTTCCCTTTCAACCTTACCAGAAACAACACAGACACAAATGCTAATGATAATAATTACCAATATCATTTAACTATTGCAACGGTAATTAAAACTTAATAAAAAGGGAAGCTCCCAGAGGGCTATCTGGGGATATTTAAATTGAAACCTACGCTGCTACAGACCGTGGAGAATATCTTGCAAACGCTGAGCATGCTGTTCCAACTCACCGGAAGGCTGATAGACGTTAAGGCATTGGTGAGCGGTTCTGCCGTCGCCAAAAATGTATAGAGAACTCCGACCAGCAGCGTTTCATCCTCTGTCTATAGCGCAAGCGTGTCGAGAACTACTGCTGATATTACGCTGTTGGCGAATAATCCGATTTTTGCTCCTGACCAGGTGAGTTTTTTCGGCTTTTCGCTGCCAGTGTCAGGCTTTCACGTCATCATTTTGGATACGTTATTTCACTAAATGGTCATTGTTAGGGAAAAGAGAATGTGTGATTAGGTCGTTTAGCGTTGCTTTCCATCACACTCTAGCCAATTCACAACTATGGGCGGTTCTCGACGATTCCAGGTCAGGTTGACGGGACGCCAGTGGTTTCAAAGCTTGGTCAACAGATAACGATTGAAAAAGTCATGATCTTACTGAAGTTGTGCGGATAGTGAGTAATGCCGCGAGACGAACTGGCCGGGAGATTGATGGAACTTTAAAAATTATCTCTTAACGCATTTACGAATGCAAAAAGTCTATTTTTTGGTTAGCGGAGAATTTGTTAAAAGAATCCAGCATAGTGAATCCCCCTGCGCGGTTGTCTCTTGATCAGATCTCCTGATAAAGAGACTTCATCACCAGCCTCAACCATATCCTGAAGTCTGAACCAGCCATCCCACATATCTACCCAACCGGGGCGGCCTGTGCGTTTGCTGTGTATGGGTCCACCACATATTGCAATTTTTGTTCTCTTTTAAAATATATTCCACGGGCGTCATTAGTGCGGGCGCCTTGTGGAGTCTTTTGCTGTTATACAGCGCCAGATATTCCGCCAGTTTCAGGTTAAACAACGCCAGATCCTCTAAGAGTAAAATTTCATTAAATTCAATAAATTGCTCTCTTAATGCCCGGTTAAAACGTTCACAGATAGAGTTCATTTTTGGCGTGTAGGGATAGGTCCAGAGGTGTTTGATGTCGGCTTCCTGCAGCGTTTTGTCAAAGCTTCCCAGGAACTCTTTCCCGTTATCTGTGATGATCTGGCTGATACCGACAGGGAACAGCCGGGCTGCGCGGCTGAAAAAGTGATTGACGATATCACTGTTGAGCGACGGCACAGCCAGCGCCAGTACGTAATCGCTGTGTTCGTCGATCATGGTAATGATATAGCGACGCATTTCACCCATTCTGAGCTCAATGGCGTCCATCCCAATGAGCTCTCCGGTCTTTACCGGACGGTAGTGCTTTGGCCTGCGGGGTTTGGTGGTTCGCTTTTTGACAAGCAGAGCCTTACCCCGCGAGCTCAGACGTACTGGTATCATCCGCATTTTATCGTGTGCGGTGGCGATCATTCTGCCGATGGTGGAAACACTCGGGCAGGTCTGATGGCGTTATGCGCACCAGGGCTTCAGGCGAACAAAAATCTGCTCTTTACCGAGGTTCGGCAGCTCTGTCCTGAGGCGTCGAATCTCTTTCAGCACATCGGGATGTCAGTGCTTTTTTCGTCGCACCAGAGGTGCCTTACTGTGCGGGATTAGCCCCTCAGGTCCTCCCTTGTTCAGTAACTGACGCCACCAGTAAAGCGTGCGGCAGGATACGCCAAAGGCTTCAGAAGCTGCAGAAATACCGTGTTTATCCCAGAAGTGCAGAGCCTTCATTCTCATTGTTGCTATATCAGCCATCACTGAAAGCCTCAACGCATAATCGGCTGCTTAGGATAGCCAACCTCAGGTGCTGCATTTGCATAGTGCAATCTCCCCTTACTTATCCGGAGGCAATTGCAATATCTCTGTGAACTTACACTGTGTATCATCAGGTTATTATGTGAGCTGGTAAATCAGATTTTGCATGGACTGAAATGATGCTATTATTTAGGGACAAAGAACCGACTTTTTCTCTTGCCTCCTCGCCAGTAATGATTAATGGGAATGCTTCCTCTGGGGAGGAGGACAGTAGAAAAAAGAACCCGCCAGCAAAAATATTGGGGATGAACAGCTTTCGCTACTCAGGTTGTTGGCGGGTAAATTTCCTCATGAAATAAGAATGCTACGCGCTCTTTTTAATGAAAATGATAATCACTGTCAACTAATTGCGCATATTTTCTTCATACATGATTGATAAAGGTGATTCAGACTATCAGTGTTTTGCTGATGGCCTTTTTGTCTTTAGAAAACACCAGCCAGGCTGGTTGGTTCAGTTAAGCTTTCAGCTTCGAGAATTTTATGAAAGCTATTGATTTGTTAAAATAAATCACAGTCTGGTGACTGCAAAAGTTAAACGAGAAATCAAAAGGTGGCCCAAATCTGAAAATGAAGCTCTGCGTGATGATGTTGCCGCTGGTCGTCGTCGGTTGCACATCAAAGCAGTCTGTCAGTCAGTGCGTGAAGCCACCACCGCCTCCGGCATGGATAATGCAGCCTCCCCCCGACTGGCAGACACCGCTGAACGGGATTATTTCACCCTCAGAGAGAGGCTGATCACTATGCAAAAACAACTGGAAGGAACCCAGAAGTATATTAATGAGCAGTGCAGATAGAGCTGCCCATATCGATGGGCAACTCATGCAATTATTATGAGCAATACACCCGCGCTTCCAGCGGAGTATAAATGCCTAAAGTAATAAAACCGAGCAATCCATTTACGAATGTTTGCTGGGTTTCTGTTTTAACAACATTTTCTGCGCCGCCACAAATTTTGGCTGCATCAACAGTTTTCTCTTGTCCAATTCCCGAAACGAAGAAATGATGAGTGATGGTTTCCTTTGGTGTTACTGCTGTCGGTTTGTTTCCAACAGTAAACGTCTGTTGAGCACATCCTGTAATAAGCATTGCCAGAGCGGCAGAAAACAACATTTTTTTCATCTTATTATCCTGCATTGTTAAAAACGGCAGAATCCTATGTGATAATAATTAAACGATAGCTAAATGAACGAAAATTAAAAGTATAAAAGTGGTTACTCAGACTTGGTAGGTACTCAGAATCATGGGAAATGAATAAACCGCTTCATCTGTCCATTACTCTTTTAGGTGTGTTGTATTGTCGCCATATTCCCCGCATTAACCATGACAGTAGCCCGACGGAGAATTCCTTCTGCAAGAGTATACGGGAATAATCAAAAACGATGCACATCAAGTGGTTCGGGTTGCTGTTTTACTAGTTTTCGCCACAAAAGCCACTATTTTCCCAGACAATATATCTCTGTCTGGGTTACATAACGGTTGTCCGTTTATTTCCTTACTGATTGAACAGACCTGATTTCGTATAGTGTAATGTATGTAGCATACAGCGACAGAATATCTTATCTCTGGCTACGGAGTATCGTACAGAACGGGCAAAATGCGGCGGTTTCTCCACAAGCATGTGGAGAAACATTCTGCCTCTAGGATTCGTGCACCTCTCCACTCACACAATTTCTTAATATAAAAGATCCATTACATTGCTCTGCAACTATAACTGCGTATTACCGTGAAGGAGAACGGTGAGTAACGGCGTTTTTCAAGGCCATTGTCAACGACGGATGAAAAGCGAGAATCCTCTGCTGGGATTCAGCTCCTAATGCTACAAATCTCATTGATGGCTTGATGTAACTTCACATATGGTTTCAGCCTCAAAGAAATCATTTTTATTAATTTTAACGAAGGGTTGGACAAAATGAGGAGGTATTAGCTTTGTTTTATGACGCATTTCCGAAAATTTCCGTGCCATATAGTGAGCATCTTCGCAAGCTTCCATAACAATAGTTGTGTAGGAGGAATTAGTAAGGAATTCGAATAATTTCGAGCACTTGGATTCTGACAGTTAAGGACTCTGCCTGTTGCATCTTGGCAGTGGACGTTGAATGAATTTTTGCCTAGATAAATACCAATCAAAGATGACGTTATTCATAATGGTTCTCCCAAAAAAACACCGTCAGCGTACTGCTGCAGGGTAGGGTGATCATCTAATAAAATCCAGTATAACTGGATAAGAAAGATATTCCTGGTGAACTGGCTCCGCCACACTTACCAGGAAACACTATTCCCTGGTCGAACTTATCCTCCGGAAAAACCTCTTTTAAGTGGTTTGAAGTTTTTCGGAATATATCGCACACAGAAAAATGCGGATATCACAGACAGACTTCTGTCGGTTCCAAATAGTGCAGACCCAAAAGCTATGTATCTTAGTACAGAACGGGTGCCCGACATCCTCGGAACGGATGTCTTTTAGATACGACAACAGGGTGAATAGACAGGAAAAATAGAATGATGCAGCTCTCTTTTTTACAAATGACTGACTCTCTGATATCTAGAACAGATAACGCATCCGGAATATACTTTATCTAGGAGCTATCACTGATACGAAGAGACATATTCGAATAAAAATACAACAACTAGCAATCTGTAATTACTTTCAGGAGGTCACACCTCCCACTCCTGTTCAGAACAAATCTTCCCCCGGAGATAAAAATGGTGATAATTATGCTGATGGAGACTAAATACCAATAAATCCGGTGCGTTCTGTGGCAGGTTGAGACCTCACAGGAAAAACGACAACAACTCCCGTCGACGTTATGCGATTCAATCCGGATGCTCTTTGTACCACCAAGCGCCTTCCTCGCTAACTAACTGGTGTACTGCTGATATGGAAACAACATCTGTCATCATTCTCAATGGCTTCCTCGGCGCAGGGAAAACCACTCTGCTGAAAAACCTGCTCATACAGGCACACGAAAAACAGCTTTCAGTCTCTGTCATAGTCAATGACATGAGCGAACTGGATGTGGACGGCGTGCTGATCGCCAACACAGATATTGTAGATGCAAAAGACAATAATTTCGTAAGTATCACCGCAGACAGCATCAGCAGCCCCGCAGGCCTCAAAAAGATGGATCTCGCAATTAACCACCTGCTTGATCACAACAAGCCGGATGTGATGCTGATTGAAACCTCCGGAAGCAGTCATCCGCTTCCTCTGGTCAAATACCTGCGTCGCCATTCACGTGTACGCCTGAAGGCGTTTTTAACACTCGTTGATACTGTCATGCTCCATGAAGATTACAATGATGGGAAAAAACTGATCCCCACTCTTCAGGAGAATCTCCGGCATAACAAACGCGGCCTGGAGAATTTGCTGGCCGAGCAAATCATGTTCTGCAACAGGCTGCTGCTGACCAGAAATGACCGCCTGCCCTTTGACATTATCTCCGCTGTGGCAAAAGCCATACACCCACTTAACCCCTCCGTGGATGTGCTCGCGGTATCATGGGGAAATATTGAACTGAGCACATTACTGGCGATCCCGGACTACAATTTTGACCGTGTTGAGTTACTCATCAGTGAACTGGAAGCACTTGCAGGAAACATGGATACTCCGTGCAACAATGAGGAACTTATATGGCGCGTCATCAGGGACGACAGGCCATTCCATCCGCAAAGATTATGGGATACCTGTCACCGCTTTATGGGCATGGGCGTTTATCGCAGTAAAGGTTTTTTTTGGCTCCCCGGGAGAGATGATCTTGCCCTGCTCTGGAATCAGTCAGCAGGAAGCATCAGTCTGGCGCTCATTGGCTACTGGAAAGCTGGAGTACTGGAACATACTGACAATAATTTAACTCGTGAAGAACGTTCAGCGCTACAGCGACACATCGACACAGCCTCTGGGCGATTTGGCGATCGCTGCTGTCAGTTGACTATCATTGGCAATGCCACTGAAGTTAATGATTTTACACATGCCTTATCCCTTTGCTTGTTGACTGAAGAAGAAATTCAGTGGTGGATGTCGGGCGGAGTATTCCCTGATCCATGGCCACAGAAAGTTACCCGCCTGTCCTGACAGAAATTGCATTCATATCAGGCTTCCTGTTGCATCTGGTGCAGGCAGTGGCCCCAGAAGGGCTCTCCATACCATCTCGTATCATAGCCGGGGGAGAGCTGAAACACACGTCACGAGAATAGTTGCATTATAGTGGGTATGCAGAGTAGCTACCTGGGAGGTCTTTCGACCGCTGACTCTGACTACCGGGTTAATGAAACACGCCAGTTCGCTCGGATGTTGGGACTTAAATCGAAGAACACGGCGGTGCGGAGTCCGGTGAGTAATGGAATAGCAGAGAGCTTCATGAAAACAATAAAACGTGACTACATCAGTATCATGCCCAAACTTGTGGTCTGTTTTTTATGGAGCAGTTTGTGCTCAGTACTCAGAAAAAATATTTTAGAGCCTGTAGAGCAGATGAATGCGTGGATTAGGGGAGCGATTAATAAGAAAAAGAAGTGGAAATAGAAGCAGTAAGCTTCATGAAGTAAGTTAATATTCAATGTTATTTAACATAAGATAGGTTATGCGCACCAACATTGTAACTGCAATATTCTAATGTCACTTTTTCTGGCATAAGGATCCAATCCTCAGGCTATGTCTTCATAATACTGACTATTGCCGAGTGTCTCTTCATATGCCTAGCTAAATAATAGCCTTAGTGTGGCTGGTTTTTCAAATTTCAGGCAGTCCCGATTAGTAACATCTAAGGAAATGCTGGAGCCCCACCAAACTCAAGATAAATTTTTGCTAAGTTCTGCAACTGATTGAAGCGATTTTCATCCAGCCGAAATTCCGCCTGACGGCGTTTTTCCTGAGCATCAAGCCAGAATGAAATACGTATTGCACCATGCCGGTAACGCACTTCGTTTAATCTCTCTGACTTACGTGCAAGTTCCAGTTCTTCCCTGAGTCTTGTCTCCTGAACCTGCAGCTGGTTACGTAATGAAAGCGCGTCTTCTATGCTGCTCATTGCCTTATAAAGTAGCTGTTTAAACTCCAGCACTCGCTGTTCATAATCGTTACGGGCAATTTTTACCTCGATGTCCCGCTGCCGCCACTCCAGAAATGGTAGAGTTAGGTTAGCACCTACAGAACCGACCGGATTATGCAGTAATGCCAGTAGCGAAGTGCTGCTGGTACCCAAAGCGCCAGTCAGGTTGAAGGTGGGGTAATATTCACTACGCTTTATATCAACCGTAGCCAGCGCCTCACGCAACTGCCACTCTTTAGCGCTGATGTCAGGCCGACGCATCAGAACGCTGGCAGGAATATTCGTATTGACCTTAGGCAGGCTTCCTTTTGGCAGCGTTGTTGGCTCGACTATCTGCCCCCCCGGAACAATGCCGAGCAGAACTGCCTGCTGATTGAGTATCTGTAAACGTTCTCGTTGTAGCCCTGTGAGCTGGTTCTCTTGCGTGAGCAGGTTTTGCTGCGCGTCGATCACATCCAGCGACGAGGTGCTTCCTGCTCGATATCGAACCTCGGCCAGACGCAACGTCTCTTTTGCATAGTCGATACTCTGCTGGAGGATGGCAATTTGTTGATTTATAAAACCGATGCGCCAGTAATTATTGCTGGCTTCTGAAAGCAACATCAGGCGCGCGAAACGAAAATCTTCTTCACTGGCATGGACTGCCCACTCAGCAACGTCACGCTGACGGGCAATTTTACCCCAGAGATCCAGCTCATAGCTGGTGCTGATACTGGCATAACCGCTTTTTGTCCAACCGGACGAGTTATTCAGCTGTTTTTTCCCGTCCACACCCAGTGAACCTTTTAATGCAGGAGAATTGGTGATACCTGTTCTTTCCGCATCCAGCCGCACCCGATGCACTCGCAGTGCAGCTATAGCCATGTCGTTATTACTTGTCATCACCTGGCGAAGCCAGCTATCGAGATGAGGATCGTTAAATTCTTTCCAGTCAAACGGGGCTGTATTTCCGTCCATATCACTCTGGACCCAACTGATGGGATAGCCCACTTTGGGAGCGTGATAGTCACTTTTCAGCACACTTGTGCAACCGGCACAGAGTGCAGTGGTAAGGCATAAAGCCAAAGGTGATAAAATTTTCATAGGTTATTCGCTGGCCAGTGAAATGATCGGATCCATCCTTGCTGCCTTGCGGGCGGGGAGATAACCGAAAATCATACCGATTAAGGTTGAGCAGAAAAATGCCGTGACAGCAGGCTGCCACGAATATATCACCGTGAACATTTCATCCCCCAGGGCGGTAAAGAGCATGCCTGTGGCATATGACAATGCAATACCTAATGCGCCACCAATCAGGCAAACTAATACGGCCTCAATAATAAACTGCTGCATGATGTCGCTGTATCTCGCGCCGACAGCCATGCGTACGCCAATTTCATGAGTTCGTTCCGTTACAGAGACCAGCATGATGTTCATCACCCCGATACTGCCGATCATTAGTGAGATACTGGCGACCATCAGAATTAGAATGCTGAAGGTCATTGAGGTACGTTCGACAGATTTTTTGATTTGTTCAAAGTTGTAGACTTGGAAGTCTTTTACACCATGACGCCGGGTTAACAGTTGGGAGATTGCGCTAATCGCTGCCTCGTTATTCACATTGTCTTTTAGCCTGACACTAATACTGCTCAGAACCGGTTTGCCCACTATACGGTACATCACTGTGCTGTAAGGCATCCACACGGTAATGCGGTTTGGCATATCGCTATAGTCGCTGCTTCTGGCAATGCCAACCACTCGTGCAGGCACGGAACCAAGGAGGATTATTTGCCCCAGAGCCTGTAGCCCCGCATCGTCGAAAATAGCCTTGCGGGTGTTCTCATCAATAATGACTTCCTGTAGGGCATTACGTTCATCCCTGAAAGTTGTCCCCTGTAACAACTCAATACCTTTTACCCGAAAATGCTCCCGCCCTACGCCGTTGATGGAAGCCATTGCCGATTTACCAAGAAAACGAATATTATCTGATGTGCTAACTTCCGGACTTACGCTGTCGACAAATCCTTGTTTCGCTAGTGCATCAGCGTCCGCAGGTATTAATGTTCGAATACTCTCAACGCTGTCATCAAAAAAATCTCGCCCAGGATAAATGCGGACCACATTTGTACCCAGAATTTTAATCTCCTCCAGTGTCTTCTGCTTGGCACCTTCACCCAATGCCACTACAGTAACAACGGCAGCGATACCAAAAATAATCCCAATCATGGTAAGTGTGGTGCGTAAACGGTGCGCATTCATCGCTTTTAGCGCCATTTGCAGCGATTCACGCGTACGATCGAACAGTGTTTGCCAATAGCTTTGCCGGATACTGTTGGTTTGTCGCCACGTTTTTGTTACAGATACGCAACTGCCGCTATCAGAGATAATTTCGCCATCACGCAGTTCGATAATGCGCTTCGCGTGCCGGGCAACCGCCATATCGTGGGTCACCATTACTACGGTATGACCATGCCGATTAAGCTCACTCAGGATGGCTAACACTTCTAGCCCGGATTGCGAATCCAGAGCGCCAGTCGGCTCGTCCGCCAGGATTATCTCTCCACCGTTGATCAGTGCTCGGGCAATACTAACTCGTTGCTGCTGACCACCTGAAAGTTCGCTAGGTTTATGATGCTCACGTCCTTTCAGCCCAAGTCTACCAAGCAGCGCGGTTGCGTACATCCGACGGCTGCCTCGTTCGCTGTTGGCGTAAATGGCCGGAATCTCCACGTTACCAAGTGCGCTAAGATCAGGAATCAAATGGTATCGCTGGAAGATAAAGCCAATATGTTCCCGGCGCGTTCTGGCCAGCTCATCGGGCGAAAGGTGGGCGGCGTTTTGCCCGTTGATGAAGTAATCGCCTTTGTCTGGTACGTCAAGGCAACCCATTATGTTCATTAAGGTTGATTTGCCTGAGCCTGAGGCACCGATGATTGCCACCATTTCTCCGGCCGCGATAGTCAAATCGACGTTTTTAAGGACGGTTCGTGCCTGACTACCATTGCCATAAGTTCGGCTAATCCCTTTTAGCTCAATAATCTTTCTCACAGCACAATCTCTTATTCGGTTGCTTTCTCTTCCGGCAACGACAACACAACATTCTCTCCAATCTTTAAGCCTTCGAGGATCTGAATATCCAATCCGTTGGTTATGCCAGTTGTCACATTCCTGGTTTCCAGCTTGCCGTCAGCCGCCAGCACCCGGACCTGTTGCTTGTTTTCCCCGGTTCTGCGCACGGCCTGAAGGGGCACCAGCAATGTGTTTTTGGCTTCTTCAATAAGGAGTGTAACCTGCGCTGTCATGGCAATACGGAGTCGGTTTTCTGGGTTAGGCACATCGAGCAAGGCATTGTAATAAACAGAAGCATTTGAAGAACTGGCACCTGAAACCGAACTGTTGCTGGCAAGAGAATCATCTTTCATCACTGACTCCGGTGCCAGCTCAACTGCTCGCAGTGTCGCATTATAGTGCGTGTCCGGTTCGGAAAAGATAGTGAAACGGGCTTTTTGCCCAGCGGAAATACGGGTGATATCGGCTTCGGAGATCTGCGCTTTAATGGTCATAACATCCAGACGTGCAAGCTTAATGATCGTTGGCGCACTCTGGTTTGAGTTAACGGTCTGTCCCTGCTGAGTGACGACGGCGATAACTATACCATCCATCGGCGCTACAACTCGTGTATAGCCAAGAGCTAGCTTTTTCTTATCCACTTCTATCTGTGCCTGGACAAGCTTGGCATTCAGAGACAGTAATTCGGCGTGAGTGGTGGCAAGCATTGTCTCTGCAGACTCAAAATCTTCACGCGAGCTGGCATCTTCTCTTAACATTTGCTGCTGGCGCTTAAAACGCAATTCAGCCTGTTTCAGGAGCGCCTGCTTCGACTGAAGTTCGGCTTTAACCTCGCTGAGCGCAGCCTCAGCATTGCGCAAATCATTACGCTGAGGCAAGTCGTCAATTTCGGCAATCAGCTGCCCTTTAGTCACGTAGTCGCCCTGTTTTACTTTCAGTGATTTCACCTGGCCTGATACCTGTGCCCCTACGTTAACGCGTTCAATCGCGTCAATGCGACCAGTTGCCAGAACGGAATTTTCTATATCACCTTTACGCACTGGGGCCGTAACAAATTCTGGTATATCAGGACTTCTCAGAAAGAAGAGCAAAACGCAGATAAGAATAATGAACAGCGCTACGATAAAGAACTCGGTGCGGCGAAAGAGACATTTCGTTATCATAGTCTAAGTTTTCCATGACGATGAAAGTGGTATTCCAGTTCCCTATAGTAAATGCTCCAGTATCTACTGGAGCTAATTTTAAAAGGTCAGTCCTGCAACCCACTCAGAGAATCAGAAATAATATTTAAGACCCGCTGTAGTTATGAAATTGTAGTTTTCAATACCGGCACTGTTTTTGTCGAATTCAGAAACGTTGCTGTTTCTATTATAACGAGATGTATCACCTTTCTTGTTAGTGATCCGATTCCACGTACCCTCAACATACACCTTGGCATTAGATGTTATATAATAGCCAGCATTGACGGCCACAGAATAATAATTCTGACTTTTTACTTTGTCACGATATGTGACTCTTTTCTCCAGGTCATAATGTTCATCGTTATCAGATGACTCAACCCAGTCACTGTATTTAAATGTGCCGCCCAGTTCAAAGTTGTCATAGCGGTAACTTCCAGTCAGGCCAATATAAGGCATCTTAAAACGCTGCTTGTAACCTATGGCTCTTTCGCCATCCGGGAATGTGCCAATAGCATCCCTAAACCCTTCATAAGAATAGATATAAGAGCCGCCTCTGGCGGTGAAACTGTAACGGTTTTCCTGATATCCCGCCATGAGCCCCAGGCGATAATCTGGTTCATTTAAGAGCCATCCTTTGATATTCAGGTCAAATTCATTGGCAAAATTAAGTCGGGTATCGGGATGCCTGCTCTCATCAGTCCAGATGCCAGGTTTATCTGAGTCCAACCAATCACGGTCAACCATATTTCCCCCTTTCTGACCGATGGTTGTCCAGCCTGATGCATTGAAGGACAAACGGGGGAGTAGATCCCAGTTAATAGCACCTTTAATAATAGCGGCGTTGCTGTATTTCCAGTCCAGCTGACTGGCTTTTCGTCCACCCTCTTCAGGTGCGTAAACACGCTCTTTTGTTTTACCACTCAGTGTACCAAGATTCAGTTCCGTACTGATTTTCTCAGGGGTAAAAGTGAGAAATTCAGTAGTAGCAAGGGCATTGAATGTAATGGGAACAGATAATACCATTGCCAGAAACTTTAATCGCATAATAATGTGACTCCTTTAAGTCTGATTAATCAGATAAATATTCGTTGAGTCTTTGTTTCCACGTC
>OJZA01000353.1_pt1 | contig 14807 bp, 8 predicted proteins | sample 1614311 | NCBI WGS metagenome assembly OJZA01 (sample SAMN04436923, study PRJEB24849) | human gut metagenome | biome: human gut; feature: NICU; material: stool | host: Homo sapiens | place: USA: Saint Louis, MO | collected 2012-05-20
GCCCCGACTCGTTTCATCGGATATTTCAGGCGGTCGGGATTGTAAACGCGGCGACGCATGGAACGACCACGCAGACAGGCGCGCACCTGGTGCAGGCCGTCATAGTTGTCATCGCCAGTATTATCCGTTTCAACATATTTGATTTCACCGTCCACGACGTGCATACGTAGCGGGCAGCGACTACCACAGTTAACTGTACAGGCGCTCCAGATAACCTTTTCGTCTGATTTTGTTGGAATGGCGCTATCGACAGCGTTCGCAATCCGACTAAAAGGTAATGTTAATGCGCTGCTGGCCATTGCCAGGCCGCCGATCGCTGTCGTTTTTACCAAACCACGGCGACTCACCTCAGCAGCCAATACCGCATCAGGGATTTTCGTTTTCATAATGGCTCACTCAAGCTTGCTCACGATTGATTCCAGTAACAAACCGTATTGTGTAATTATTTCTATAGCAGATCGCTATATAGGCTTGTATACATCGAATAATTTGAAAATCAAAGAGATAGGTAGATTTTCACTCGAAAGTAGTATTACTTGTAAGTGAGGAGTAATTATTGTTCAGTATCAAAGGGAGACAAAAAAAGCGCCCGCAGGCGCTTTTTAGATTCAGAAAAATTGGGTATTAGCCAATATATTCCAGTCCATTCATATACGGACGCAGAACTTCTGGTACTTCAATACGACCATCAGCCTGCTGATAGTTTTCCATTACTGCAACAAGCGTACGACCAACAGCAAGACCAGAACCGTTCAGGGTATGCACCAGACGGGTTTTCTTATCAGATTTGCTGCGGCAGCGTGCCTGCATACGACGTGCCTGGAAATCCCAGACGTTGGAGCAGGAAGAGATCTCGCGGTAGGTGTTCTGTGCCGGGATCCATACTTCCAGGTCGTAAGTTTTGCAAGCGCCAAAGCCCATGTCGCCAGTGCAAAGGATGATTTTGCGGTACGGCAGGCCCAGCAGTTGCAGGACTTTCTCGGCATGACCAGTCATCTCTTCAAGTGCCGCCATTGAATCTTCCGGACGCACGATCTGCACCATTTCAACTTTGTCGAACTGGTGCATACGGATCAGACCACGAGTGTCACGACCATATGAACCAGCTTCAGAACGGAAACATGGGGTGTGGGCGGTCATCTTAATTGGCAGATCATCTTCATCGATGATTTCACCGCGTACCAGGTTGGTCAGCGGAACTTCTGCCGTTGGGATCAGCGCATAGTTACTGGTGTCTGCTTCTTCTTCCAGCGGACGAGTATGGAACAGATCGCCAGCAAATTTCGGCAGCTGACCCGTACCGTACAGCGTGTCCTGGTTAACCAGGTACGGAACATAGTTCTCACTGTAGCCATGCTGTTCGGTATGCAGATCCAGCATAAACTGCGACAGTGCGCGGTGCATGCGAGCAATCTGCCCTTTCATTACCACAAAGCGGGAACCAGTCAACTTAACTGCGGCTGCAAAGTCGAGGCCAGAGTGCATTTCACCCAGCGTCACATGGTCACGAACTTCAAAGTCAAACTCACGCGGGGTGCCCCAGCGGCTGACTTCAACGTTGTCATTTTCGTCTTTACCTACCGGCACTTCATCTGCAGGCAGGTTAGGGATTGTCAGCGCGATATCGCGAATTTCAGCCTGTAAAGCATCCAGCTCGGCTTTTGCTGCATCCAGCTCTTCGCCCAGTTTGTTCACTTCCAGACGTAAAGGCTCAATATCTTCCCCGCGCGCTTTCGCCTGGCCAATGGATTTCGATCGGGAGTTGCGCTCCGCCTGCAGGTTTTCAGTTTGAACCTGCAGAACTTTACGACGCTCTTCCAGAGCGCGAAGTTTATCTACATCCAGCTTAAAGCCCCGGCGTGCCAGTTTTTCTGCGACTGCGTCTGGCTCGGTACGCAGCAGATTGGGATCGAGCATGCTTATCCTGTGCTTATCGAATTAATAAAAGAAAAATGGCCGCAGAGCGCGACCACGGAAATAGTGTGACAACCTTACCGCAACGCCTCAATTATCGGTAGCGTTTTATCGGGCTATTTTGATCCTGTTCGGTTAACCAGGCGAGCTTTTCGCCTATTTTGCCCTCCAGCCCCCGGTTTGTCGGCTTATAATAGCGCGTTTGCGCCATTTCCTGCGGGAAGTACTGCTCCCCGGCGGCATAAGCATTCGGTTCATCGTGAGCATAGCGATACTCTTGCCCGTAGCCCATCTCTTTCATCAGCTTCGTTGGGGCATTGCGCAAATGAACCGGGACGTCGTAATCGGGACGTTCACGGGCGTCGGCCATCGCCGCTTTAAACGCGGTGTAAACCGCGTTGCTTTTGGGTGCACAGGCAAGATAGACAATGGCCTGAGCAATTGCCCGTTCGCCTTCCGCCGGTCCGACACGGGTAAAGCAGTCCCATGCGGAGATCGCAACCTGCATCGCGCGCGGATCGGCGTTGCCGACATCTTCCGAGGCAATCGCCAGGCAGCGGCGGGCAACGTAGAGCGGATCGCCGCCGGCGGTAATAATCCGCGCGTACCAGTAGAGGGCGGCGTCCGGGGCGCTGCCGCGAACCGATTTGTGCAGTGCGGAGATTAAATCGTAAAAGCGATCGCCTTTGTTGTCGAAACGCGCGCTGCGCTCACCGGCAATTTCAGTCAGCAGCTCAACTTTCAGCACGCGATTGCCGGAGGCGTCGGCTTCGGCCATATCGGCCATCATTTCCAGCGTATTCAGCGCCCGGCGCGCATCACCGTTGACAAGGTCGGCGATGGCCTTGCGCGTCTCGTCCGGCAGGACGATATTTTGCCCGCCGTAGCCGCGCGTTTTGTCGCTCATCGCCTGGTTGAGCACCTGCTCGATGTCGTCGCTGGTCAGCGACTTGAGCAGATAAACGCGCGCGCGGGATAACAGAGCGGAATTGAGTTCAAAGGAGGGATTTTCCGTCGTCGCGCCGATAAAGGTGATGGTCCCGTCTTCAATATGCGGCAGAAAGGCGTCCTGCTGGCTTTTATTGAAACGGTGCACTTCGTCGACAAACAGGATCGTGCGGCGACCCGCGTTGCGGTTTTGGCGCGCGCGTTCAATGGCCTCGCGGATCTCTTTCACCCCGGAGGTCACCGCTGAGATACGTTCAACGTCGGCGCTGGCATAGCGCGCAATCACTTCGGCCAGGGTGGTTTTTCCTGTCCCGGGCGGCCCCCAGAGGATCATCGAGTGTAGATGCCCGGCCTCAATCGCCCTCGGTAAGGGTTTACCCGGCGCCAGCAGGTGCTGCTGGCCAATGTACTGCGCTAAATTTTCTGGCCGCATACGGGCGGCCAGCGGTTGAAACGCGTTATCGGAAAAATCGAGCGACAGGTTGCTCACGTTCGCCTCTATTTACGTTGATCGTCCACCGTAACCCCTTGCGGCGGCGTAAAGGTGAACTTAGATGCATCCACGGCACCATTTTGTTGCGATTTCAGCTGATAGCTGCTGCGTTGATCGTCCTGTTCCACGGCGCTGAACTGATGAATCGTACCGTCGCGACCCACGTTGATGGTGAACTGCTTCAGATTACCGCTGCCGTTTTTCGGCGTCAGAACAAAATCATCACCGTTCTGCTTAATGTTGTAGTTCTGCCAGTCGCTGGCCTGATTGCGGGCAATCAGCATAAACGGCGTGTTGCTGGTCGCATCTTTCAGCCAGGTAGCGGTAGCCTGCTCAACAAACGGGTTGTAAAACCACAGCGTTTTGCCGTCGGAAACCAGCACGCTTTCATCCGGCTGGGTCATATGCCAGTTGAACAGATTAGGCCGCTTGACCCACAGGTCCCCCTGCCCGTCCTGCACGGCATTACCACTGCCGTCCGTCACTTTCTGCGTAAAGCTGGAGTGGAAGCTGCTCACTTTATCAAGGCGGCTTTTTAAATCGCTGGCGGCATCCGCCCATACCTGACTGACGACAAAACTGGACAGTAATGCACAGGTGATTGCGAGTTTTTTCATTGTTATTCCTTAATGTGCGTCACTCCCGACGCGGGAGCCTGGTCTGCTGCTAATGTAGAACGGCCAACGGCCGTAAAACAGCAGAACAGGCTGATTTTCACTTATTTACCCAACTTTGCGGTTACTCAAAAGGCGGCGGAGCCAGCACTTCACGGTTACCGTTATGCCCCTGCTCGCTCACGATCCCCTGAGCTTCCATTTGCTCAATGATACGCGCGGCGCGGTTATAGCCAATGCGGAACTGACGCTGTACCCCAGATATGGAGGCTTTGCGTTTTTCCGTCACAAAGTTGACGGCCTGATCGAACAGCGGATCGAGCTCTTCACCGCCCTCGTAGCCACCGCCGCCGCCTTCGCTTTCGCTATCGGAGGTAATGCCATCGACATACTGCGGACGCCCGCGCGCCTTCCAGTCCTGAACGACGGCGTGAACTTCCTCGTCGCGTACAAAAGCGCCGTGGACGCGCACAGGGATCGTCGAGTTAGGCGCGGAGTAGAGCATATCGCCCATTCCCAGCAGTGATTCCGCACCGCCCTGGTCAAGGATAGTACGTGAGTCAATTTTACTCGATACGGTAAAGGCGATACGCGTCGGGATGTTGGCTTTAATCAGGCCGGTGATAACGTCAACCGACGGTCGCTGGGTCGCCAGCACCAGGTGGATCCCCGCGGCGCGCGCTTTCTGCGCCAGGCGCGCAATCAGCTCTTCCACTTTCTTGCCGACGGTCATCATCAGGTCGGCAAACTCGTCGACCAGCACCACGATGTAAGGCTCTTTTTTCAGTACCGGATGCGTCGCATCCATACTGTCGCCAGGCTTCCAGTAAGGATCCGGAATGGGCCGTCCCATACGTGCGGCTTCAGCAATCTTCTCGTTATAACCCGCGAGATTACGTACGCCCAGCGCAGACATGAGTTTATACCGGCGCTCCATCTCGTTGACGCTCCAGCGCAAAGCATTGGCCGCGTCTTTCATATCCGTCACGACTTCCGTTAACAGATGCGGTATTCCCTCATAGACCGACAGCTCGAGCATTTTCGGGTCAATCATGATGAATTTCACGTCTTCCGGCTGCGCTTTATAGAGCATGCTGAGGATCATGGCGTTGACCCCAACGGATTTACCGGAACCGGTGGTACCCGCTACCAGCAGGTGCGGCATCTTCGCCAGATCGGCAGTGACAGGTTCGCCCGCAATGTCTTTCCCGAGGACCACCGTGAGCGGTGAAGGATTATCGCGGAATTTCGCATTATCCAGCACTTCGCGCAGGTAAACGGTCTGGCGCTTTTTGTTAGGCAGCTCCAGGCCAACGTAGGGTTTACCCGGAATCACTTCCACCACGCGAACCGCCGCAGTGGACAGAGAACGGGCCAGATCGCGCGACAGGTTGGAAATGCGCGCCGCTTTCACGCCCGGCGCCAGGTTAAGCTCAAAGCGGGTAATAACCGGGCCAGGTGAGTAGTTCACCACATCGGCTTTAATGCGGAAATCGGCCAGACGAGCTTCAACCAGACGCGCCATTTGCTCAAGCGCAAAGGTATCGATCGGCTCAACTTCAGCCGGTGGCGGCGTGAGCAGGTCAAGCGAGGGCAGCAGCGTTGTCGGCTTCTGTAACGGGCGACTGTCGCCATTGCGCATCAACAGCGGGTGAATGAGACTTTCCTGCGGCTGCGGGATCGGCTGCTGCGGAGCCTGCTGCTGCGGATAGCTGCCAGGAGCCTGCTGCGGCATCGGCTGATGGTGAACCGGCTGCTGCGGCGCGGGTTGATAAGACTGCTGCTGCGCATGTTGCGGCGGCTGAGGCATCTGCTGGTGCGGCATCGGCTGCTGTACGGGCTGCGAATGCTGGGCCGGCTGCTGATTCTGCGGGGCAGGCTGCTGTACTTCCGGCAACGGCGTGAAGACAGGCTCGCTCGGCGTATCATCAACTAACGTTTTCATTGGCGAGAATTCATAATCCGCCGCAGAGAACGGATGCGATCCCGGCGGCTGCTCGCTGGCGTAGCGCTGCTGCTGGGAAGCGGCAAACTGACGGGCAAGTTCGGCTTCAGCGGCAGAATCCTCGTCTACATCAGCCTCTTCCGCAGCGTAGCTATCGCCATAGCGCTGATTTTGCGCAGCCGCGAACTGACGCGCCAGCTCACCCTGCTCAAGCTCTGCAACTTCCTCGTCCGTCAGCGCATCGTCATCATAGTGCTGATGCTCTGCCTGACGCGCACGTTCTTCAGCCAACCGCTGCGAAGGCAACTTAATGCCATAGGAAGCCAGCTCACGGCGCGTGGGCACGCGAACGCGGTTTGGACGCGGCAATTTCGGGCCTATGCCCTCTTTTACCTGCGCACGCGGGCCGCCCGACACCGGGCTAAACAGCGGCGCGGCGCTGGATGCGGCAGATGCGACGGAGGCCGCCCCGGTGGCCTGATGGACGCCAGACGCCAGCGCGCTCACCGCGGCAACATCAGCCGCCGGAGCAGGCGGAGGCGAGATCGGTTTTGTCGCAACCGGACTGACCGGCTCCGGAATCGGCTGATACCATGCGGCAAGCTGCTCGCGTTCACGCGCGCGTTTCTCTTCCACTTCTTCGAAGTAGTACATCGGCGGACGCTGAGGCTTCACCTCCTCTTGCGGAGGCTCAGGCTCAACGGAGGCGGCGTAAGGCTCAGGCTGCTGTACCGGGGCCTGTTCCGGCTGGTACGCATGCTGCGGCTGGTAAGCCGGTTCCGGCTGATACGCTGGCTGCTGTACCGGGGCCTGTTCCGGATGATAGACCGGCTGAGCCTCATACCCTGGCAGCGGTTCAGACCATGCCTGCGGCGCAGCGGTATCCTGCGCGGCCAAAGCCACCGGATCGGCAATGCTATGACCGTTCAACAGAGGATCGTAGGGGTCAAAATCGCCGGGACGTGCCGCACTGACGCCGGAGAACAGAACATCATCAGCATTTGCCGGACGCGCTGCGCTGGAGCCAGAAAAAAGGACATCGTCAGCGGCAACAGGCGCACCGCCGGCGCTGTACTGAACCTCGTCTTCGGCGTCATCCATCCGTTTACCCGAGAACAGCGCCGCATCGGTCTTACGCCCCATCGGATTAGAGAACTTCTCAGCCAGACGCTGGCGGCGAGCTAAGGCGCTGCGTAAAATTCGCGCGCGTCGAGAACCCTGCGGCTTCGCGGGTTCATCATCTTCATATTCTTCTTCATCATCTTCATATTCCCCTTCATCAACCCAGGTATCGTCACGACGGGTACGGTTGCTGGCAAACGTGAGAATAGAAAGAATCGCACCGCCGAGTTTTTCAGCAATGCTAACCCAGGACCAGCCGGTAAATAGCGTCAGTCCTGCCGCCCAGATGCAGAGCAGCGCGATTGTGCCGCCGCTGCTGTGCAGCAGCGGTTGCAGGGTGGTGCTCAACAGACTGCCGATCACGCCGCCGGAGGCGAAATACCAGATATCATCAGCGTTGATTGCCGCCAGACCGCAGGAAGTGAGGATCAGCGCCAGCGCGCCAATTAAACGCAGCGAGACGGCGAAATAGTCGATGTACTCGTCGTTTTCTTGATGACGCCAGGCAAACCAGCAGCCGCCGATAATGATGACCGGAATGGTATAGGCCATTACGCCAAAAATAAAAAATAGCGTATCGGCAAGCCAGGCTCCCGGCGTCCCGCCTATGTTGTGAATAGGCTCATGCCACGCCGTTTGCGACCAGCTAGGATCCGAGGGATTAAAGCTGAGTAAGGCCGCCATCAACCAGATGGCAAAAAGGGAGCAAAGAATGAGTAACGCCTCAAGGAGCCGGCGTCCGCTACTCAGCTTTGTGAATTTGACTTCTTTGTCTTCAGTGTATTCCTGGCTCAAGAAAGGCTCTCCAGGTATCAGGCATATCCTGCCTGTTTGCTAAAACGGACAACAGCGCCGGGACTCCCCGGCACTGTTGCTGTATGGATTAACAGGAGTGTAATCAAACTACGCTGATTTTGCACCTGTTCCGTGTTAGCGCGTCTTAATAACCAGACGATTGCTCTGTTTGACCTCTTCCATTACCACATAAGTACGGGTGTCGTTCACGCCCGGCAGACGCAACAGGGTTTCCCCCAGCAGCTTACGGTAGGCGGACATATCAGGCACACGGGTTTTCAACAGGTAGTCGAAATCACCGGACACCAGATGACACTCTTGAATTTCTTCAAGTTTTTGTACAGCGGCGTTAAATTGCTCAAACACATCCGGCGCACCACGATTCAGAGTAATCTCAACAAATACCAGAAGTGAGGCATCCAGATAATGCGGGTTCAGCAGAGCCGTATAGCCCTGAATAAAACCCTGTCTTTCCAGTCGGCGCACACGCTCAAGGCACGGCGTCGGGGAAAGTCCCACACGTTTTGAAAGCTCGACGTTGGAAATACGCCCATCCTTTTGCAATTCATTCAGAATGTTACGATCGATACGGTCGAGATCTTTGCCAGGGCGCTTCTTGCTATCTACCATTATTATTGTCTCTCTGTATTCCTTCCCTACTCCTGCCTGGACCCTGTGCACATCACTGTTCAGAGCCTGTACCCGTTAGTCATCACACCGCCTGGTTTTGTATTAGACGCGATGCGGATTCGGGTTCTGTTGGTAAGAAGACCGTTGCCCGAAGGCTGTCACCGACATCACGTATGGCGTCTGTCCACGCCATGCGTAGATTTCACTGACCCGGTAAAAATGGCATTTACGTGCATGCCTATGCGGCATACGGTTAACGCGGTTTTTTTTCTTCCTTGAATGTTTTCGCAAAAGCGCAGGGGATTGTCAAAGCAAAACATCGTTTTTTAGTACAACATGCCGGATATTCATTACGACAGGGTATTAATCCTCATTTTATTGCCTTATAAACGACCGGTTTTCTTAAGAAAGCGTGATGTTATCGCGCGCGATTCATCGTCCACGGCTATTACACAGATTGATATCAAAATTGCTGCGCTCTTTTTTTACGGCAACAAATTCCCTACAATCCAGCCAAATGTCTGCCAACAACAATGGGGATCTCATGGGCACGGCCAAACACAGTAAGCTGCTAATCCTTGGTTCTGGACCTGCGGGATATACCGCGGCGGTCTACGCTGCACGCGCTAACCTGCACCCGGTACTCATCACCGGCATGGAAAAAGGCGGTCAGCTGACCACCACCACCGAAGTGGAAAACTGGCCAGGGGACCCGAACGACCTGACCGGGCCGCTGCTGATGGAGCGCATGCACGAGCATGCCGCTAAATTCGAAACCGAAATTCTGTTCGATCACATCAACAAGGTCGACCTGCAGAACCGTCCGTTCCGCCTGACGGGTGACAGCGGTGAATACACCTGTGACGCGCTGATCATCGCTACCGGCGCCTCTGCCCGTTATCTCGGTCTGCCATCCGAAGAAGCGTTTAAAGGCCGCGGGGTTTCTGCCTGCGCCACCTGCGACGGTTTCTTCTATCGCAATCAGAAGGTCGCGGTTATCGGCGGCGGCAACACCGCGGTGGAAGAAGCGCTTTATCTGGCCAACATTGCCTCTGAAGTGCACCTGATCCACCGTCGCGAGACCTTCCGCGCGGAGAAGATCCTGATCAAACGCCTGATGGATAAGGTGGCAAGCGGCAACATCGTGCTGCACACCAACCGCACCCTGGAAGAGGTGACGGGCGACCAGATGGGCGTTGCCGGTCTGCGTATCCGTGATACCCAGAACACCGATAACGTCGAAACGCTGGAAGTGGCGGGTCTGTTCGTGGCTATCGGCCACAGCCCGAACACCGCGATCTTCGAAGGCCAGCTGGAGCTGGCAAACGGCTACATCAAAGTGCAGTCCGGCATTCACGGTAATGCGACTCAAACCAGCATCCCGGGCGTATTCGCGGCCGGTGACGTGATGGACCATATTTACCGTCAGGCGATCACCTCTGCGGGCACCGGCTGTATGGCCGCGCTGGACGCTGAACGCTACCTCGATGGACTGGCTGAACAAGGTAAATAATCTTTACAAGTCAGTAACAAACGTAAATAAAGGCGGCGATAAGTCGCCTTTATTGTCTCCCCGTTGTAACATTGCGCTGCCCAACTTCTAATAACGTCACCTGCAAAGTACGCAATGGAAAAAACCCGTCAACAAGAGTTAACACGCTGGCTGAAACAGCAAAGCGTTCTTTCCCGCCGCTGGCTTACGATTTCCCGTATTTTGGGTTTCATCAGCGGTCTGTTGATTGTTGCCCAGGCATGGCTGCTGGCCCGCATTCTTAATCACATGATCATGGAGAACATTCCCCGCGAAGCGCTCCTGCTGCCCTTTATTGTCCTGATCCTGATTTTTATCCTGCGCGCCTGGGTGGTGTGGCTGCGTGAGCGCGTCGGTTTCCACGCGGGGCAGCATATCCGCTACGAGATCCGCCGTCAGGTGCTCGACAGGCTTCAGGAAGCCGGGCCCGCGTGGATCCAGGGTAAACCGGCCGGTAGCTGGGCGACGCTGATCCTTGAGCAGATTGACGATATGCATGACTACTACGCGCGCTATCTGCCGCAGATGGCCCTTGCCGTCTTCGTTCCGCTGCTGATCGTGATCGCCATTTTCCCGGTGAACTGGATGGCAGCGCTGATTCTTATGGGCACCGCCCCGCTGATCCCGCTGTTTATGGCGCTGGTCGGGATGGGGGCAGCGGATGCCAACCGCAGAAACTTCCTGGCTCTGGGTCGACTGAGCGGTCATTTCCTCGATCGCCTTCGCGGCATGGAGACGTTGCGCATTTTTGGCCGCGGTGAAGCGGAAACCGAAAATATTCGCCTGGCGTCGCAGGACTTCCGTCAGCGCACCATGGAAGTGTTACGCCTCGCCTTCCTGTCCTCCGGCGTACTGGAATTCTTCACCTCGCTGTCGATTGCCCTCGTGGCGGTCTACTTCGGCTTCTCCTACCTCGGCGCGCTGGATTTCGGCCATTACGGCACGGCGGTGACCCTTTCCGCCGGGTTCCTGGCGCTGATCCTGGCGCCGGAGTTTTTCCAGCCGCTTCGCGATCTGGGGACCTTCTATCACGCCAAAGCCCAGGCGGTTGGCGCCGCCGATAGCCTAAAAACGTTCCTGGAAACGCCGCTGGCCCACCCGGAGCGCGGTGATGTAACGCTGAATGCAAAAGACCCCGTGACCATTGAAGCGCAGGACTTTTCCATTCTGTCGCCCGAAGGCAAAGTGCTCGCCGGTCCGCTGAACTTTACCTTACCTGCCGGACAACGCGTGGTGCTTGTCGGCATCAGCGGTTCCGGGAAAAGTTCTCTGCTGAACGCGTTGTCCGGTTTTATGGCCTACACGGGTTCACTGCGGATGAACAAAACCGAACTGCGCAACCTCGATCCTGACGCCTGGCGTAAACAGCTCAGCTGGGTAGGCCAAAACCCGCAGCTTCCCGCCGCGACGCTGCGCGAAAACGTGCTTCTGGCGCGCCCGGACGCGCGTGAAGATGAGCTGCAATCGGTTCTCGACCGCGCCTGGGTCAGCGAATTTCTGCCGCTGCTGCCGCAAGGGGTGGATACCGTAGTCGGCGACCAGTCCGCCGGGCTGTCGGTCGGGCAGGCGCAGCGTGTGGCCGTTGCCCGCGCGCTGCTTAACCCATGCCACCTAATGCTGCTGGACGAGCCCGCAGCCAGCCTTGACGCACACAGCGAGCAGCGCGTAATGGAAGCGCTTAACGCCGCCTCCCTGCAGCAAACCACCCTGATGGTCACCCACCAGTTGGAAGGGATTGCCGACTGGGACCAGATCTGGGTCATGGAAAACGGCCGTATTGTTGAGCAAGGCGACTACGCCTCTCTCGTTGCCGCCCAGGGGCCATTTGCGACCCTGCTGGCAAACCGTCAGGAGGATATCTGATGCGCGCTCTGCTGCCTTATCTTGCGCTCTATAAACGCCACAAATGGATGCTGATGCTGGGGATTGCGCTGGCGATTGTCACGCTGCTCGCCAGCATCGGCCTGCTCACGCTTTCCGGCTGGTTCCTGTCGGCCTCGGCCGTCGCGGGGTTCGCCGGATTATACAGCTTCAACTATATGCTTCCGGCCGCCGGGGTTCGCGGTACCGCCATCACCCGTACTGCCGGGCGCTATTTCGAACGGCTGGTCAGCCACGACGCCACTTTCCGCGTACTGCAGCGCCTGCGTATCTATACCTTCAGCAAACTGCTGCCCCTCTCCCCTGCCGGGCTGGCGCGTTTTCGTCAGGGCGAGTTGCTTAACCGCGTGGTGGCGGACGTTGACACGCTGGATCACCTTTACCTGCGGGTGATTTCCCCGATCGTGGGCGCGTTTGTGGTGATTGTGGTGGTCACGCTGGGGCTGTCTGTTCTGGATGTTCCCGTTGCGCTGACGCTGGGCGGGATCATGCTGCTGACGCTTATCGTTCTGCCGCCGCTGTTTTACCGCGCCGGGAAATCCACCGGGGAAAACCTGACGCGCCTGCGCGGGGACTACCGCCAGCAGCTGACCGCCTGGCTTCAGGGGCAGGCAGAGCTAACCATTTTTGGTGCCAGCAAGCGCTACCGCGCGCGGATGGAAAGTACGGAGCTGAACTGGCATGAGGCCCAGCGCCGTCAGTCGGAGCTGACGGCCTTCTCTCAGGCGCTGATGATGCTGATCGGCGGCGTGGCGGTGATTGCCATGCTGTGGCTGGCTTCCGGCGATATTGGGGGAAACACACAGCCGGGTCCGCTTATTGCCCTTTTCGTTTTCTGTGCGCTGGCCGCGTTTGAAGCGCTGGCTCCGGTGACGGGCGCCTTCCAGCATCTGGGACAGGTCATCGCCTCTGCCCTGCGCATCACCCAGATTGCCGAGCAGGAGCCTGAAGTCACGTTCAGTGCCGGGCAGACCGCTGTCCCTGAGCAGGTTGCGCTGACGCTTGAAGATGTTACCTTCAGCTATGACAAACAGGCGCAGAACGCGCTCGACGGTATCACCCTTTCTGTGAATGCCGGCCAGCGGATTGCGATCCTCGGCCGTACCGGCTGCGGTAAATCGACGCTGCTGCAGCTGTTGACCCGCGCCTGGGACCCGCAGCGCGGTCAGATTCGTTTTAATAATACGTTGCTGACCGATTTCAGCGAGCAGGCCCTGCGCAAAACCGTCAGCGTCGTTCCGCAGCGGGTGCATCTGTTTAGCGCCACCCTGCGCGATAACCTGCTGCTGGCTGCGCCAGAGGCCTCTGATGATGCGCTTCGCGCCGTGCTGGAACAGGTCGGTCTGCATAAGCTGCTTGAGGGCGATGGACTGAACAGCTGGCTCGGTGAAGGCGGTCGTCAGCTTTCCGGCGGAGAGCTGCGCCGTCTGGCGATTGCGCGCGCGCTGCTGCACGATGCGCCGCTGATGCTACTTGACGAACCTACCGAAGGGCTGGATGCCACGACCGAGAGCCAAATCCTTGATTTGCTGGCCAATGTCATGACCGGTAAAACCGTCCTGATGGTTACGCACCGCCTGCGCGGACTGGCGAGTTTTGATCGGATAATTGTGATGGACAACGGACACATTATTGAGCAAGGTAGTCACGCAGAGCTGTTGGCGAAACAGGGTCGCTACTTCCAGTTTAAACAGCGTCTGTAGACTATATTTGTAGCGTCCTCACTCGCGTACTGGAGTTTTGCTGTCATGCGCCTGGTCCAGCTTTCTCGTCATAACATCGCGTTCCCTTCTCCAGAAGGGGCGCTGCGTGAACCCAATGGGCTGCTGGCCCTTGGCGGTGACCTCAGCCCTGCGCGGCTGTTGATGGCGTACCAGCGCGGCATCTTCCCCTGGTTTTCTCCCGGCGACCCGATTTTATGGTGGTCTCCCGATCCGCGTGCCGTGCTGTGGCCAGAGCAGTTTCACCTGAGCCGCAGCATGAAGCGTTTCCATGCAAAATCACCGTACCGCGTCACCCTGAACCACGCCTTTGGTCAGGTCATTGAAGGCTGTGCCGAAGACCGGTTTGAGGGAACATGGATAACCCGCGATATCATTACCGCCTACCACCAGCTTCACGAGCTTGGCTACGCGCACTCCATTGAGGTGTGGGACGGCGGAGCACTCGTCGGCGGCATGTATGGCGTGGCGCAGGGGACGCTGTTTTGCGGTGAGTCGATGTTCTCCCGCGCGGTTAACGCCTCGAAAACAGCGCTGCTGGTCTTCTGCCAGGCATTTGCCCAGCGCGGCGGACGCCTGATCGATTGTCAGGTGCTCAATGAGCACACGGCTTCCCTCGGCGCCGTTGAGATACCGCGACGCCAGTACATCGAGCATCTGGATGCCAGCCGTCAGGAAAAGCTCCCGCGCGACTTCTGGATACCGAGAACGCTCTTTATGCCCAATGCCTAAATGTTTTCCGCATATTTTTTGTGAGGGTGTTATAATTACGCCGCAGAGTAGCTTCTGCCTGTTGCCCCGCCGCCGTTTGGGACCCTCGCTTCAGATAACGTCCTGACGTTTATCCTGTTGTCTCCCCTTTACGAATGCGCTTCCTGTTCGGTTGTACCGTGACGCTTGGGCAATGCGCCGAAACTGTTTTGCTGCGTTTTAATCGCGCAATTCTTTACTTAATTGATGAATTTCGGCATTATCTTGCCGGTTCAAAACTTGGTAGTGATACCCCAGAGGATTAGATGGCCAAAGAAGACAATATTGAAATGCAGGGTACCGTACTTGATACGTTGCCTAATACCATGTTTCGCGTAGAGCTGGAAAACGGTCACGTGGTAACTGCGCACATCTCCGGTAAAATGCGCAAAAACTACATCCGCATTTTGACGGGCGACAAAGTGACTGTTGAACTGACCCCGTACGACCTGAGCAAAGGCCG
>OJZA01000354.1_pt1 | contig 14783 bp, 16 predicted proteins | sample 1614311 | NCBI WGS metagenome assembly OJZA01 (sample SAMN04436923, study PRJEB24849) | human gut metagenome | biome: human gut; feature: NICU; material: stool | host: Homo sapiens | place: USA: Saint Louis, MO | collected 2012-05-20
ATCTCTAACCTCGTGTTGTATCTAAAATAAGGACGTTACTATGGCTATTAAAAAAGTAATTACCGTATGTCCGTATTGTGCCTCAGGTTGTAAAATCCATCTTTTGGTGGAAAACAACAAAATTGTGGGAGCTGAAGGTGCAAACGGCAAGACAAACGAAGGGGAGTTATGCCTAAAAGGATATTATGGCTGGGATTTTGTGCATGATACAAAAATCCTGACTCCTCGCCTAACTCAACCGATGATCCGCTACAAACGTGGCGAACCATTCACACCAGTGAGCTGGGAAGAAGCGATTTCTTACACAGCAAGACGTCTCAGTGAAATCAAAGAAAAGTACGGTAACGAATCGATTATGGTAACGGGTTCTTCCCGTGGACCAGGTAACGAAGTGAACTTCGTTATGCAAAAATTCGCCCGTGCGGTATTAGGAAATAACAACATTGACTGTTGTGCGCGCGTGTGACACGGCCCTTCTGTAACAGGTCTGCTCAAATCGGTCGGTAACGGCGCAATGTCCAACTCAATTGTTGAGATTGAAGATACCAAATGCGTATTCATTTTTGGCTATAATGCCTCCACTTCACACCCTATTGTGGCGCGTCGGATTAACCACGCCAAAGCAAAAGGGGCGAAAATCATTGTTTGTGACCCTCGTAAAATCGAAACAGCCCGTATTGCGGATATTTATGCGCCGCTTGCTAACGGGTCTAACGTAGCATTCTTGAATGCGATGATGAATGTGATTTTAGAAGAAGGATTACAAGATCAAAAATTTATTGATGAACACACCGAAAACTTCGATGCGTTCTATGAAACCGTGAAAGCTTATACACCGGAATCCACTCAACACATCACAGGTATTGAGCCTGAAATGTTGCGTGAAATTGCCCGCACTTATGCAAAAGCGGAAACTGCTACTATCTTATGGGGGATGGGCGTTTGCCAATTCCGTCAAGGTGTAGAAACCGTACGTGCATTAGCAAGCTTAGCAATGCTTACCGGTAACTTAGGTAAACCAAATGTTGGGGTAAACCCGGTACGTGGTCAAAACAACGTACAGGGTGCGTGCGATATGGGCGCATTATTCAACACATTACCAGGCTATCAAAGTTTTGCAGACCCAGAAACTAACGCAAAATTTGCGAAAGCTTGGGGCGTACCATCTATTCCAACTAAACCAGGTGTGCCGTTGAGTGAAGTGCCTGAAGCGATCATGGAAGATAAAATTAAAGCATTCTATATCATGGGTGAGGATACATTACAAACTGAGCCTGATATTAATGCTGTTAAAAAAGCCTTCGAGAAAGTTGAGCTTCTTATCGTTCAAGATATCTTCATGACTCAAACCGCAGCAGAAGCAGATATTTTATTACCTGCGACTTCTTGTGCTGAACATGAAGGGGTGTATAGTGCCGCTGACCGTGGTTTCCAACGTTTCTATAAAGCCGTTGAACCAACCGGCGATGTCAAGGATGACTGGGTAATCATTAGTGAACTTGCTACAGCAATGGGCTACCCAATGCACTATAACAATACCAAAGAAATTTGGGATGAACTTCGTTCACTTTGCCCAATTTACAAAGGGGCAACCTACGAAAAAATGGAAGGTATGGGCTATATCCAATGGCCATGTACTGACGAAGGCCCTGAAGATCAAGGTACGCAATATTTGTATAAAGGCCAAATCTTCGACCGTCCGAACGGCAAAGCTGAATTCTTTGCATGTGACTGGGAACCACCGATGGAAGATCTTTCAGAAGAATTCCCATTGGTACTTTCTACCGTACGTGAAGTTGGTCACTATTCTTGTCGTTCAATGACAGGTAACTGCCGAGCTCTTGCTGCACTTGCGGATGAGCCGGGATTCGTACAAATGAACGATCAAGATGCCAAAGAGTTAGGCATTAAAAACAACGACTTGGTTTGGATTGCATCATCACGCGGTAAAGTTATTTCTCGTGCAGATGTGAGCACTCGTACGAACAAAGGCGCTTGTTATATGACCTATCAATGGTGGATCGGTAAATGTAACGAATTAACCGCTGAACATTTGAACCCAGGTTCTAGAACACCGGAATACAAATATAGTGCGGTTCGTATCGAGAAAATCGAAGACCAAGCCTGGGCTGAACGCTATGTGGTAACTGAATACGCGAAATTAAAAAATCGCTTAAAAGAAACCGCACTTGTGGCTTGATTAGCGTCATAAATGAATGACGGGCGAACTTAATGGTTCGCCCGTTTTTTATTGAATTATTTTCTCATGCATTATGAGCACATTTAGCCATCGTTGTCCGTAGCTAAAGACAAACAGGAATCGGCTAGCGTTTCACTAAAGCGTAAATCATGCGAGGCAATGAGCATCGGTAACTGTAATTCGCGTAAAAGTGCGGTCAGTTTGGCAATATTTTTTACATCCAGTCCATTGGTTGGTTCATCAAGTAATAATACTTTGGGTTGCATCGCTAGCACGCCAGCCAGTGCTGTAAAGTTCTGCTCTCCACCAGATAGGGTATTCACAGAACGATCTTTTAATCCAACAATATTCAAACGTTCCAGTTGTTGCAAGGCAATTTGATAGGCTTCATCTCTGTTCAATCCTTGATTAAGTGGACCAAAGGCCACATCATCAAGTACGGTTGGACCGAAAAGTTGATCGCCTGCATGTTGGAAACAGATACCAATCTTTCCACGTAACGGTACAAAATCTTTTTCTTGACGGCAGGTGTTATCAAACCAGCGAATTTCCCCTTGTTGATAAGGGATGAATCCTAATAGGCTATGTAATAGGGTGGATTTTCCACACCCGATATCGCCTTGTAAAAAAAGACGATGACCTTCAGGGAGTTCAAAAGAAAGGTTATCAATAATCACGCGTTGGTCGCGCATGATCTGTAATTGTTTGACTTCGAGGACGTTCATCAAGATTTATCCTGTGTTTTTTTCACATCATGTAGCTGAAAGCCACGTGCTTTTAGCGCCATTTCTGTTTTTTCTGCTTTAACGAGAGCATGAATTAATAATAGTGCCACACGTTGTGATGCAATGAATAAGGTTCTACCGTTAAGTTTTGGCTGGTATCCACGCGCGCGCATTGCCATATCGATTTTTTTATGTACATCACCAAATACAGAAATATAACGCACGGTCAGAACAAATAGGTGAAGTAGTTTTTCAGGCAATGGCAAACGACACAATGCTTGCAATAAAAGGCTCTCGTTCATATCAATTAACAAGAGGCGAGTTAAGCTTAAAATTAAATTGAAGCGTAGTGTGATGAGCAGTGCAAGCTGAATGCCCATGGGGTTTAATACTAAACCTTGCTCGGTGATTTTCCAGCTTAAGGTTAACCAAACGAGTAGAGTAAAGAGATTTAGTTTAAGCCAATATTTGAAATAACGGACAAGGAATTTTCGATAGCGTATTAGCGCAATAAGTAACCCGCCTAATACGACTAGATTAAGGATAATAAGCGTTGAAATATGTGTCATTGTGCTGACGATAAGTCCACACAAAAACACATAAATTAATCGCAAGTGCGGTTGAAAAATAGCAAGAAAATTCATTTCACCACACTGAGCGCTGTTGGATACATTTTGTTTAATAATAAGACCACCCCGATGCTGACGATACTGTCGATAATAAACACGGGAATATGTGATATCACCAGTAGCATGATCAGATCGCTATAGGCTTTACCGCCATCCAGTGCCAAGACTAAAGAAGCGAGCAAGGCAGCGCCACCAACACCGATTACACCTGCACCAATTCCTGCTGCAATTTGAGTGCGATGGGAATTGTCATGTTCAAGTCTTTTTGCAAATAGCCAATGTACAAGAAGGGAAGGTAATGCCATTACGCATAAATTGACACCTAATACAGCAAATCCACCGAAGGAAAAGAGCAGGGCTTGTAGGACTAATGCGATTAAAAAGGCAGGGAATACCGCCCAACCGAGAAATAGACCGGCCATACCATTTAAGATGAGATGCACACTGCCAATGCCTATCGGTACATGAATGGTACCCGCAACAAAAAAAGCAGCGGCAAACAATGCCGTTAGCGGCAATTGCTGCGAATTGAGTCGTTTAAGACCAATCATTACACAGACTAATGCGACAGCTGCACCACCAAGCAGTACGGGTGTATGCAACACACCTTCCGATAAATGCATATTATCTTTCCTTAGATTGCGACGCACGCGTCATCTTTGAGGCTCTAATCAATGCCCATAAGCCAAAAATACCAACAATATAGCCGATACCGCCAATAATATCGTGCAGGTAAATTTTGTCTTTTAATTTAGAAATATCTTCGCGGACTAACATCAATGCATTGTCACTGTTATTAGTGGTTTGCGCAGATACTCTGTTGGCAACAATTGAGGCACGATGTCCTTCTTCACCTTCTATCACTACTTTAATGGCACCTTCGGTAGTTGTATTGATCGGATAGGCAAATTGCCCATCGCGATCCGTTTTGCCTTCCAATAGAGGGGAGTCCTGGCCAGCTTGCAATATCTCCATATAGGTTTCTGCCGCTGGAGTCATATCGGAATAATAGGCCTTGCCAGAGACTGTGCGTCCATCATATTGTGCAAAAACATGCAAACTATGAGCCAATGCTGATGGCGCGCACAGCAAGGTGAAAAGTGCGGTTAAAAATACAACTCTTTTCATTATTTCGCATCAAAAGTCAGCATATATTCAACACTGCGCTCGGTATAGTCAGGGTTTTCTTTAACAGGCTCGTCAAATTCAGCCCAAACTTTGTTATAACCCGCTTTAGGAGTGAATTGTGCGATACCTTTTTCATTGGTTAAGTTGAATGGGTGATCTTCGCCTAACCCTACTTTGATGCCTTGTACAGGTTTACCTTTTACTAATACGAGAATATCGAGTGGTTGTCCCGCTTTTGGTTCACTTTGTGGGATTAATTCATAATCCATGTTGTGTGATTTATTTGCTTGTACATCCCAGTGTAAAATTGCTTTACCGAATTTGATCGGATTAACACTAAGTACAGCATCAGGTACCTGTTGTTTGGTTTTTTCAACATATTTACCACTTGGCAATTTTGACCAAACACCATTATCAAAGCGAATAAATGCGATGTCAGCATCAGGTGCAGCAAAGTGTGCTTCGCCTTCTTTAAAGTTTACTGTGGCATTTTTCAATTGGCCTTTAGCATCAAGTAGACGCACCGCTTTTAATTTGCTTTGAGGATAGGTTTCAGTTTCTTCATGACCAAATTTAACCACATATTGCCCTTTTGCATCCTTAACAGGCTCCAACCAAACATTATGCGCATTAGCGAGTGAAGCACCGAATAGTGCGGTAATAAACAATGCTGTTTTTTTCATGGAAGTTCTCCTTTTCTAACATGTGAATACTGTGATAAAGTATAAAATATGAAGTAACTTCAGAGTCAAGTGTAATTTTAAAAAAATGAAAATTGGTCAACTAGCCAACATTGTTGGCTGTACGGTGGAAGCTGTACGTTTCTATGAAAAACAAGGATTGATCGAACCCGCCAAGCGAACAAGTGGTAATTTTCGCGTTTATACGGAAGAGCATTTGAAACAACTTTCTTTTATTTGCTATTGCCGCAGTTTGGATATTTCACTGAAAGAAATCAAAATGTTGCTCAATCCTCAATGTGCCACTCAAGAGCAGGAAAGGGAAATTAATGAGCTGCTAGATCGACATATTCGAGAAGTATCAAAACGGATCCATGAATTGGCTCACTTGAGAATTCGCTTAATTCAGCTCAAAGGCAAATGTAGCCAGTTTGAACAAAATAATGATTTAATGAATACTTTATTGCAACATAGCGGCATTAATTTTGTGCCACTAAAATGATTTCTTGTACGAGTACCAGTAAAAATTTTTCAAACAACGTTTAAATATCAAGCAACGAAACACAGAAATGCTGAAAATAAACATTAAAAAAGAGTAGAATTGGAAGAAACTGCTTTTTTATTTTAAGGAGAAAATCATGCATGAGATGTCTCTCTGTCAGAATATTATGGAAATTATTGATCAACAAAAGAAAAAGCATGAAATCCATGAAGTGACAGATATTTGGCTAGAAATTGGGGCGCTGTCTTGTGTCGAGCAAAGTGCGGTAGAATTTTGCTTTGAAATTATGCGCAAAGATACCGTTGCTGAAAACTGTCAGTTACATTTTATTCATTTACCTGCGATTGCATGGTGCTGGCAATGTCAAAAGGAAGTTGAGATTGAAGCCTATCAAGATTGCTGTCCACATTGTCACAGTGCATGTTTACAACGCCGAAGTGGCACCGAATTTAGAGTGAAAGAAATTGCCGTAAAATAGCACGACGTCTAAATTGGCAAATTTAACCTGATCTTTTGAATATAAAATACGCTAACTACTTGATAGTATGTATTTATCTCTCTTCAAAGAATATATTTAAGATAGAGAATATGGTATTCTAACGCATGTGAATTACCATAGATTCTAAGCATTTACAGAATAAACGAAACATTATTGAGGTGACTTATGTGTACAACCTGTGGCTGTGGCCATCCAGACCAAGTCAGAATCGGAGAATTACCGCATGTTCATCATGATTCCAATGCGCAACATGCAACAAAACTACCTAATTTTTCTCACTCCTCCTTCCGCATGCCAGACTCTCCACAACAAGATGAAACTCAGCAACGATTACTGAAAGTAGAACAAGATATTCTTGGCGCCAACAATCAATTAGCCGATATGAATCGTCGCTTTTTCGCGAATCAACATATTTTGGCACTTAATCTTGTTTCAAGTCCAGGTTCAGGCAAAACAACTTTGTTGACGACCACATTAAATGCATTAAAAAATGACTATCCTTGCTATGTGATCGAGGGCGATCAACAAACAGAAAACGATGCGGATCGCATTCGTCAAACCGGTGTGCCGGCGATTCAAGTTAATACAGGCAAAGGTTGTCACTTAGATGCACAAATGATAGGTAATGCATTGGTGAAATTGCAGCCACAGGAAAATAGCCTGATGTTTATTGAAAATGTCGGAAACCTAGTTTGCCCATCAGAGTTTGATTTAGGCGAGCACGCCAAAGTAGTGATCTTATCTGTGACAGAAGGTGAAGATAAACCACTCAAATATCCACATATGTTTGCGGCTTCGAAGTTAATGATTTTAAACAAAGTCGATTTACTGCCGTACTTAAATTTCGATGTGGAAAAATGTATTGCTTATGCGAAACAAGTGAATCCAACAATTGAGGTTATCCAGTTGTCTTCTCAAAGTGGAGAAGGGTTACAGCAATGGCTAGACTGGTTAAAAACGCAAGAACGATAGGAGCATCAAATGCAGTTTGTTGATGAATTTCGTGATCCTGAACTGGCTAAAAGTTTGTTACAGCGATTACAAAAAGTAATGGAAAACCAACCGCACTTTACACCAGAAAATCCGTTATATTTGATGGAGGTCTGTGGCGGACATACGCATACCATTTTTAAATTTGGGCTGGATCGCTTATTACCCAAAAGTATTGAGTTTATTCACGGTCCAGGCTGTCCGGTATGTGTATTACCGATGGGACGAATTGATGTTTGTATTGAGATTGCTCGTCGCCCAGAAGTCATTTTCTGTACTTTCGGTGATGCGATGCGAGTACGCGGACGTCTAGGCTCGTTATTGGAAGCCAAAGCACAGGGTGCGGATGTTCGTATCGTTTATTCACCGCTTGATGCATTGAATATCGCATCAAATAATCCAGATAAAAAAGTGGTATTCTTTTCACTTGGTTTTGAAACAACCATGCCAAGTGCCGCAATTACCTTGCAACAAGCGAAAAAACAGCAGGTAAAAAACTTTTTTGTGGTATGCCAAAATATTACCATCATCCCAACATTACACAGCTTATTGTCACAAGGACAAGTCAAAATTGACGGCTTCCTTGCACCAGGTCATGTTAGCATGGTGATTGGTTCTGAACCTTACCAAGAATTGTGTGACACCTATCATAAGCCTTTTGTGATCACCGGTTTTGAGCCTTTAGATATCCTACAAGCAATTTTAATGTTGGTGACACAGATTGTTGAAAAACGCTGTGAAGTGGAAAATCAGTATAAACGTATCGTACACCAACATGGCAATGAGTTAGCACAACAGGCAATCAGTGAAGTGTTCCGCTTGAAAGCCAGCAGCGAATGGCGTGGATTAGGCGAAATTGCCGAATCTGGTGTAGAACTGACAGATGATTATCAATGCTTTGATGCAGAAGCGCATTTTGCTTGTCAGCCACATCAAGTTGCCGATGATCCTGATTCTCGTTGCGGAGATGTATTAATCGGTAAATGTAAGCCGGCGGATTGTCCATTATTTGCTAAAAAATGTAATCCTGACAATGCCTATGGTGCATTGATGGTATCTTCCGAAGGGGCATGTGCGGCCTATTATCAATATAGACGGGAATAAAACAATGACTGATTTTATTACAATGGCACACGGCAATGGTGGTGCCACAATGCAAGAGTTGATCCGCGATTATTTTGTTGAGGCATTTGATAATCCAATACTTTCACAAGGCGAAGATCAGGCTCGTATTGCTTTACAAGAGTTAAATGCTTTAGGTGGAACATTGTCATTTTCTACCGATAGCTTTGTGATTGATCCGATTTTTTTCCCAGGTGGAGATATTGGTAAACTCGCTGTATGTGGTACTGCTAACGATGTTGCGGTATGCGGTGCCGTACCAAAATATTTGTCTTGTGGCTTTATTTTAGAAGAAGGCTTGCCACTGGAAACCTTAAAAAAATTGATCCAATCGATGGCAAAAGCCTGTCAGTCAGCCGGTATTCAAGTGGTAACAGGGGATACCAAAGTAGTACAAAAAGGCGCGATAGATAAAGTGTTTATCAATACAGCAGGTATTGGTGTGATTCCAAACGGACTCGACTGGGGCGTGCATCGCATTCAACCAGGTGATCAGATTATTGTCAGTGGTACTTTGGGGGATCATGGAGCAACCATTTTGAATTTACGCGAAAACCTCGGTATTCAAACGGATTTACGAAGTGATTGTGCTGTGCTTGCACCGCTCATTGATTGCATTCGTCCAATTGAAGGGGTGAAAGCTGTACGTGATGCGACCCGTGGTGGTGTGAATGCAGTACTTCACGAATTTGCACAGGCACAAAAAGTAGGGATTCAAATTGATGAAACGGTATTACCAATTCGTCAGGAAGTACGTGGTATTTGCGAATTACTCGGTTTGGATGCATTAAATTTTGCTAATGAAGGCAAATTGGTGATTGTGGCGGACAAAGAAAAAACAGCTGAAATTCTAACCGCACTTCGTTGCCATCCATTAGGTGAAAATGCGACCGTAATCGGCGAGGTAACGACTGATGGTAAAGTTCGAGCAGTTGGTCTTTTCGGTCAAAGTCGTTTATTAGACTTACCACGCAACGAACCTTTACCACGAATCTGTTAAGCAAAAACCGGTTTAATTTAAAATTAAACCGGTTTTAGTTTGTAAATTGATATGTGTGAGAAGAGTGCTATTTTTTCCAAATAACGTGGAATTCACGATCTTCTTCTCGGTGTGAAATTAAGAATTTCGCAAACACATCATCCATTTCATCTTTCTCATTTACTAATCCGACCCAAACTTCAGCAAAAGCCTCAGGATCGATTAACACCCCAATTTCTTGTTCCCAATCATCGGCAGTTTCGACAAACTCGACTGCACCACGATCTTCAAATTGCAGATTGAATAGCATAATATCAGCGGGATCGAGATTTTCGCCTGCCATCTCTAAGAAAATATCATAAGCAAGATCAATCGCTGCATCTGGATCGAGTTTTTGAATATCAGTTGTCATTGGGTTTTCCTTCATCAAGTCAATTGCGCGTATGATACCGCAAGAAACAGAAAACAAAAAGTGCGGTCAAATTCATCTATATTTTGCTTATAGTAGTTAAACCTCAACTCGTTTTCCTATATCTTTCAAATTAGAAAATTGCTCGAGTAATCGAGGTGCATCATCAAGACTAATCGCAAATGTCCAAAGATAAGTAATTACTGCATAAATATGCCCAGCTTGCACACCTTTAGTTGTGGCTAAATTAACTACAGTGACACCAAATAAAATAGCTGATGCAATGCCAATCCATAAATAACCCGTTGCTTCACGATTAGATAAACGGATACGTAAATAGGCGAGCCAGTCATAATGTTTATTTAAGTGATAATTGCTTTTTTGTTCAATTACGTTGACTTCTTTTTCTAACCGATCGTTAAGCTTTAAATAAAGCAAATCATTTGTTTTTGAGTATTTAGGTAATAAAAGACCAAAAAATACCAATATTAGACAAGCCGTTATGCCTGACCAAAATTCTAGCCATAATAGCATTATAGCCGTACCAATGATGGAAAAACTCGACATAATTAATGTTGGTAGATGTTGTTCAAAAAAGTCCACAAATTGACGTGATAATGCTACACGAGCAGTAATTGCTGAGGTGTTTAATCCTTTCTCTCGTTGGTTAATGATAACTGGCACAGCAAGCTCTGCATAAATACGAGCAAAACTACGAGTATCTATTGCACGGCGAGCTGCACCAATTCCCCAAATGATAAGTACTAAAAGGGAATAGCTAAGTGAAAGCAACACATCTCCATTTATTATTGCATTAACAGCAAAGCCCCCAAAAACGGGATAAGTAATAAAGAGAATGTTCTCTAATGTGACCAAGCTAAAAGTAAAAAAAAGACGTTTTTTGTTGTTTTTGGCGATTGATTTAATATTTTCTATCGCATTTGAAGTCATTTTAGTCATAAAAATATAGTCTAATAATTGCTAAACTCTACAAATTATAGTCTTAAAGTTTACTAAAATAAAGTAAATTTTAGGACTATATTTTTATGATTGAAATGATAGAATAAGACAAACAGAGAAAGTTGAGGGATAGAAATGAATAATTTTGAGTTGCTTGGTAAGCTCATTTCAGAAATTGATGAGGTGCTGGAGACATGGATTGAGCAGAAATTTTCACTTAATTACAATCATTTTGCAGTGCTTTATTGTTTAGCGGGAGCTGAAAATGGGCAATGCACACAAAAGAAAATTTGTGATGAATGGTATATACCTAAACAAACCGTGTTTAATATTTGCAAAGAGTTTCGAGAAAAAGACTGGATTGAATTTTATCCGAGTTCAACAGATAAACGTGAAAGGATTATGCAATTAACAAATGCAGGTAAATTGCAAGCAGAACCGATTTATGAGGCGACCACAGAGATGTTTGAGAATGCATTTAATGTATTTGGAAAGCAGAAATCTTCTCAACTTTTTGCATTAATGTCTGAATTTTCCCAAATCTGTCGAGATGTAATGAATAAATAAAAAGCGCAGTCAAATTCATCGTTGTTTTTGACCGCACTTATTTTTAGTCGCTGTAACTAGCCCGTATTTCGCATACCTGCGGCAATACCTGTGATGGTAATCATCAGGGCTTGTTCGACATCAGGGCTTGGGTTTTCAGGCAATTCACGGAAACGACGGAGCAATTCCACTTGAAGGAGATTGAGTGGATCCGTATAAACATTACGTAATGCAATAGAATCGGCGATCCATGGCAAGTCCGCCATTAATTCATCTTTGTGAGAAAGCGAAAGCACAGTTTTAATATCTGCATTCAGCTGGTTACGCAGATTTTCACCTAAGTACCAAAGCTCTTTTTTCACTAAGTTATGGTCATATTGCTCAGAAAGCCAAGTATCGGTTTTACTGAACACCATTTCTAACATGCCCACACGAGTCGAGAAGAATGGCCAAGCTTTACACATTTCTTCAATAATATGACCTTTGCCTTCATCCATAATTTTTTGAATAGCCGCACCCGCACCCAGCCATGCCGGTAACATTAAGCGGTTTTGCATCCAAGCAAAAATCCATGGAATGGCACGTAAGCTTTCTACGCCACCATTTGGATTACGTTTTGCAGGACGAGAGCCGAGTGGCAGTTTAGACAGCTCTTGTTCCGGTGTGGCACTGCGGAAATAAGGCACGAAGTCTTTATCACCACGAACAACACTACGATAAATATCACATGAAGTGCTAGAAAGCTCATCCATGACTGTACGCCATTCTGCTTTAGGTTCTGGCGGTGGAAGTAAGTTTGCTTCTAAAATCGCACTCGCGTAAAGATCAAAGGTTTCAACCGTAACTTCGGGTAAACCAAGTTTAAAGCGGATCATTTCCCCTTGTTCAGTCACACGTAAACCATTTTTGAGTGAGCGTGGAGGTTGAGAAAGCAATGCCGCATGTGCAGGCGCACCACCGCGACCGATTGTACCACCACGGCCATGGAATAACGTGAGTTCAATGCCCAGTTCTTCGGTTAAATTAACTAATGCTTCTTGTGCACGATATTGTGCCCACGAAGCTGCCATCATACCTGCATCTTTAGCAGAGTCAGAATAACCAATCATCACCATTTGGTGATTGTTAATCACGCCACGATACCAACCAATATTAAACAATTGACGCATGACTCCTTCAGAAGCATCTAAGTCATCTAAGGTTTCAAAGAGTGGCACGACAGGAATGTGATAAGGCACGCCCGCTTCTTTTAATAATAAATGCACGGCGAGCACGTCAGAGGCACTTCTTGCCATGGAAATAATATAGCAAGCAATTACGCCTTGTTTTTGTTGTGCAATGACTTTACACGTATCTAAAATCTCTTGGGTTTCAGCAGAGGGTTTCCAATTGGTTGGGATTAATGGGCGACGAGAATTCAATTCACGCACCAAGAAAGATTGTTTTTCAGCTTCGCTCCATTGTGCATAATCGCCTATGCCAAGATAACGGGTAATTTCAGCAATCGCATCTGTATGGCGCGTACTTTCTTGGCGAATATCCATTTGTGAAAGAGTGACACCAAAACAGCGAATGCGGTGCAGAATATCCAATAAAGATCCATTGGCAATAATCCGCATACCACATACCATCAATGATTGATAGCAGTCATAGAGTGGTTCCCAAAGCTGATTATCTTCCATGATAATATCCGCTTGGCTTACGCGTGGCGGACGATTTGCCAGGCAATCATCAAAGTAATCAAGGGTCGCGATAAGTTTTGCGCGAAGTTCTTTGACCACAAAACGATAAGGCTCTAAATGCTCACCATATTTTGCGGTAAATTCTGGCGTGCATTTGACCATTGATAATTCATCAGCAAGGGATTTGATGTCATTTAAGAATAAATCAGCCGCTTTCCAACGAGCAAGATAGAGGACTTGTTGGGTGATTTTTGAGGTAACGAATGGATTTCCATCACGGTCACCGCCCATCCAAGAAGAAATTCTGACAGGACGTAAGCCCACGGGTAAGTCGTAGCCTAAGAATTCACGAGCATGTTCATTTAATTGACGTAAGAATTCCGGCACGCCTTGCCATAGGCTGTTTTCAATCATCGCATAGCCCCATTTTGCTTCATCGAATGGGGTAGGGCGAACTGTACGGATCTCATTGGTATGCCACGCTTCAGCAATTAAACGAAGCAATAAGCGTTCAATAATACCTCGTTCTTTAGGTGTTAAATCATCATGCTCTAATTTGCTTAAGCATTTATTAATCTCAACGTGTTTATGCACTAAAGAACGACGTGTAGTTTCGGTTGGATGTGCCGTTAATACAAGCTCAATAAGCAAGTTTTCAACGGTTTTGTAAACCTCTTCTTTTGAGGCATTTTGTGATTTTAAACGTTGAAATAACGCACTCAATGAACGGTTAGAGGATTGTAAATCTTTATGTTGACGAGAGACGGTTTGATATTGTTCAGCGATATTCGTTAAGTTAAGAAAATGGCTGAATGCACGCGCAACAGGAATAATATTTTCATTTGAAATGGTGGAAAGGGTATCCAACAATGTTTTACGTGCCAGGCTATCGCCCGCTCGAGATTGTTTGGACAATTGACGAACATTTTCAATTAAGGTGAGAATGTCTTCGCCTTGTGCATCATTAATGGTTTCACCAAGAAAACGCCCTAACATATTAATGTTATGGCGGAGAGTGCGATACTCATTAGTCATATGAACTCCGATAAAGAAAAAATAAAACTAGGAGAGATATAACCAAAAATATGTATCGGGATCAAATGCTATACGTCAAAAACTTGCATTAAATCAAAAAAGGTTAAAATAACTAAAAAAATAACCGCACTTTTTAGATAAAATTCAAAGTGCGGTCAAAAAGTTTAATGTTTATTTAAGATTGCGAACTGATTTTCGAATGACAAGTTCAGGATGGATCGCAATGCGGTGTTTTTCGTGATTATCGTTATCTTTATTGGCAATACGCTCAAACAAAAGATTAACCGCTTGCGCACCTAGACGAGACTTCGATTGGTGAATCGTTGTGAGTGGCGGTGCATAGAAACGTGATGAGTGAATATTATCATAGCCGATAATTGAGATATCATCAGGCACGCGTAAACCTTTTTCCGTAATCGCAGAGATTGCACCTAATGCCATCACATCATTACAACAGAATACGGCAGTAGGTAGGTTGTCTTGTGCGAGAATTTTATTCATACACTCGTAACCGTCTTCAGGCTCGAAGAAACCTTCCATAATCCAATTTTCATGTATTGGTAGATTGGCTTCATTCATCGCTTTTACAAAGCCCTCGTAACGGGTTCTTGCAGTCGTTTTATCTAATTCACCCGCAATAAGACATCAAACAAGATCGGAAGAGCGTCGTGTAGGGAAAGAGTGTAGATCTCGGTGG
>OJZA01000381.1_pt1 | contig 13584 bp, 20 predicted proteins | sample 1614311 | NCBI WGS metagenome assembly OJZA01 (sample SAMN04436923, study PRJEB24849) | human gut metagenome | biome: human gut; feature: NICU; material: stool | host: Homo sapiens | place: USA: Saint Louis, MO | collected 2012-05-20
GTTGGATCTGTTTCTGGCCGAGAAAATCCACGCATACAGCGTAACCTGAGCCAGCCACCCAGCGTGACATCACCTCTTCAGGTGCCGCCTGCCCTGCCTCCACGACAACGGAAATCAGTTCCTGTGGGCCCGGGCAGGGCCTGTGCGGCAGTTTCCAGCGCAGAGAATAGCGCCACTTCATACACCACTCCGATCAGCCAGCTTATTTGGCACCTGCCAGCGTTCAGCAACACGAATATGCTCAGGTGTTTCCCGGACAATAAACGGAATTTCGTACATCACTGCATACAGCGGCTCACCGCTGATGCGAAGCCAGTCAAGTTCCTTCAGCGATGCGAATCGCGACTGCCAGCGCCAGAACGGTGCTGCAAGCTCTGCCGCGTCAAACTCGTCGCTCCACCGGGTGTACCAGGTGCAGACGGTTTCCGGTGACTGAAAATTCAGTTCTGTGACAGCCTGCCCCAGCAGGTTCTGACGCAGTAACCAGGACTGCTCGACCTGACGGGCTTCACGGCGCATTTTTCGGGTGAAGGCAAAGTCCTGACGTTTCAGCCTGCGTACTGTTCGGGTATGAAGGACTTCCGGGAAAAGTTCAGCCTGCACATCCATTGTCAGCGGCAGCGGACAGTATTCCCCGTGGCTGGAGATAAGCATTTCCAGTGCCTCTTCCACCTGTTTCAGGCTGGAAAGGCGGTCTTTTGGATCACGGTGAAGGCCAGGAATACGGCGGGCAACGTCACTGTTAATCCGGCTACAGCCTGTCAGCAGGCGCAGGAATGTCCGGACGTGTGGCATCGATGGCAGACGTGCGCCGTGCTGGCGAGCCTCTTCCACCGTCATGATGGCCTGCAGCGCTGCCTGACGGGCTGGCTTCAGGGATACAAGAGCACTGGATGACGGGATCATTGTGCGCCCTCCTGTGACAGCGTGCTGATGATGCTGGCAAACGAGTAGCCACCGGCGTCAAGACACTCGATGAGATCCAGAGTATGGGTGATGAGTTCAGGGTTGAATGCATCCATCACGCGAACGACAGAGAACGGCTGACCGTCACGGGTAACAAAGACCACTATCCAGCGAGGATTCAGCTCCCCCGGGCTGCATACCGCCACATCAAAGTGACCATGAGGGGGGGTAAAACGGATCTGGACAGGAAAGAAGCCGCCAAATTCGCACCGGTATTCGGCATTCACGGACCAGCCGGACGGTGAGGTCAGATCGCGCATGACTGCGTGACTCAGCTCCCGGCGAAAGTCTTCACCGGCGGCGCGGTAGTCTTCCAGCTCATCAGAAGACATGGTTTTCAGGACATCCAGAGTCAGTAACGTTTTCATTTCAGTCTCCTTATCGCCGCCCCGCAGGACGGCGTCTCCGTTATCAGGCAGCGTGTGAAGTCGGTTCGTCAGTGTCCGGGGCAGCATGTGCATCGTCCGGCTTTGCGGCATCCGGGGACTGCATCCAGCCCGGTACCCAGCGGGAGCCGGAGAGCCATTGTTCAGCATGGCTGGCAGCATCACCCTTCTTCATTTTTTCGGCATCCGAGGCGGCTCCGGTCAGCCCGGCCTCCTTCAGCGCCGCCACAATCTGGGCCTTGCTGAGCAGCCCGAGGAAGTTATCCGCTGTCGGCTGCCACCAGTCGCGCAGATGAAATCCCAGCGCCGCCTCCACGCCATCGAGGTCACTGCGGCGGGTATGTCCACATTCACGGGTCTGGACACCGTCTACGGAACAGGCAGTACAGAAGGCCATCAGCGACATCAGGGTCTGTCCGTCGAGGGTAAAGAAGGTGGTGAAATCATCCTCCCACCCCTCCGGCAGCAGGGCTTCCAGACGGGCTTTCTCCTGCATCAGATACCGCCATGCCTGACCTTCCTCTCCGGTCGGGGCTTCACTGGTCAGGCCGCTGTGATGCACCTCAAGGCGCAGGACAAACGGATGTCGGGTGGTGGTGCAGTAGCCAAACACGCAACTGCACAGCCGCCAGACCATCAGGGCCACGGCTTTCTGTGGCTGCTTAACCAGTTCGGCCTGAACCGCCAGAGTCCTTTCTGAAGACATTTTTTTCAGCAACGGCACGCTGATGCCCTCTGCCGCATCCGGGATACTGCGGGTGACAACATGTACGGCAGCCTGATCGCCACCGTGTTCCCCGACGTCAGAGACCGCCGTCTGGATCTTCTTCTGGACACCACGCTGGACGCAAAGCTCACCGTCATACAGACTGACCACCACGCCACAGGCCGCTTTCTGCTCCGGTGTCCACGCCCGAACCGATGCCGCATTTTCAATCTCATCAATCAGCACCTGAATCGCGGCTTCATCCTCAAAGGTTTCCGTTGCCTCCAGCGTGGCATACAGTTCATCAAGACGCTGCAGCTCCTCAGCGCTGAATTCCCCCTCCGGCGCCGGCAGCACCAGATAATGCTCCCGGTCATCGCCGTAGTTTCTGACGGATCCCTCACGAGCCAGTGACCATGACCAGCCTTCCTGTTGTTCGATGGCCAGCGCAGCCGCCGCCAGCTTCTCCTGAACCAGACGCTCAACCAGTACCCCGTCCGCCGTTCCGTCTCCCTCCTGGGCGCTGAACAGATCCTCACGCACCACGCCCCCGGCGGCCTCATACGCTTCACGACCGATAAACACAAAGCGGGAGTGGGTTACGGCGATTTCCGTATCCGTGATGGCCCGCTTCAGCAGGTGAGCGGGAGTACTGCCGTATGAGGTTTTCACCTGGTCATACACCTGCACCTGACGTGCCGGGTCGCTCTCCAGACTCAGGGCCTGACACTGCTCCACGTCGAGTTTGTCCTCTGCCAGCAGGGTGATCAATTCCGGGGCGAGGTTTGCCAGCTTCAGCATCCGCTGAACGTGACGGGCACTGTAGCCCAGCAGGTCCCCGATTTGAGCCGGGGTTTTCCCCTGTTCTGACAGGGTGCGGAACCCGCTGATTTGCTCTGCCGGATGCATGGCCACCCGCTGGTTGTTCTCGACCATCGAGGCGACCACCGCCAGGTCGTCACTGACACGCTTGACGACAACGAGATACCCGGCATCGATGCGCTGCTCGCTGAGCAACTGTTGCAAGGCGGCAAGACGGCGGCCACCTGCAGCCACCCCTGACATACCGTCCGGCAGCGAGTGAACCACCAGATTCTGGATCAGGCCGACCGCCATGATGGAGTCAGCCATCTCCCGGACACTGTCAGCCGGATAGGGGATCGTGCGAACGTTCAGCGGGGATTTGACCAGCGCCGACAGCGGCACCATCTCAACCTGAGCAGTCTCAAGCGCGGCTTTCAGGGCGGCGGATTCGGCAGGGTTCACCGATTTTTTGCTGGTTTTAACCGGCGCTTTTGCTTTAGACTCGGTCACTGACATAATTGATACCTCTCTGTTATTGATTACTGTCTGCCGGGCAGCGCTATCTGCCCGGCACCTCTTACTGCTTACTTCGTTTTGCGTACTCCGTAATCCCGGATGTAGCGGTTCATCATGTCCTCGCCGCCCGGTTCAAAATTCCAGACGCTCCAGATCATGCTGCCGTCATCCTGATGACGGACGACAAGGCGAAAATGGGTCCCCTGGTCATCTTCAATCGCCACATTCTGATACTGCGCTGCGACAACCTGAGCCTGCTCGCGGGTAAACGTGCCATCCGGCAGGGATTCAAGCGGGGACAAAACGTTATGGTCCATGTGTTTCTCCTTTTCTGCCCCGCCTGAACGGGGCGTCTTCATCGTGGTTTAAAAGGGCGCTTCATCATCCATTGGTGGGAAATCATCCGGGTGTGGCTGAGGCGGTTGCTGAGACGGGGCGGCGTCCTGACGGCCTTTCTTACCACCCTTTGCTTTCGGGGATTTAGTCGCGGCCTGAGCAGGTTGTGCCGGGGTGGCAGGACTCTGCGACTGCGCGGCGCTCTCAGGCACACCGGCTTCACGGCGGCCGCCGAGCATCTGCAGGGTGCCGTTCTGCCCGACCAGCACCTCGGTGACGTAGCGCGTGACTCCGGCATCGTCCTGCCAGTTGCGGGTGCGCAGCTGGCCCTCAATGTAGACCTGTGCGCCTTTACGCAGGTATTCGCCCGCCACTTCCGCGAGCTTGCCGAACATGACAACACGGTGCCACTCGGTGTTTTCGCGCATCTCTCCCGTCTGCTTGTCACGCCATGTTTCAGACGTGGCCAGCGTCAGACTGGCCACTGCGCCCCCGTTGGGCATGTAACGCACTTCCGGATCCTGTCCCAGATGTCCAACCAGAATGACTTTGTTAACGCCACGTGCTGCCATGATGAATCTCCTTAATCCGTTGTTTTGCCTTTTAAAACCATCACCCGTTGAGTTGCCGGGGCCGCGGTTTTGACGTTTTGCGGGGACCTGCTGAACCTGCCCCCTGGATATAACCTTCACCCGTTTGAGAGCCGTTCGCCGCAAGGGCGTAAACGAGCACGGCCCGGTGCAGATGTCCGGGGGTGAGCGGGAAATTTTTTTCGGCCTAATGAAGCGGCAGCGGAATGGCCGGGAAAAATTTATTGCGAAAGGCCCTGCCGTCCCCTGGACAGCAAGACGGGTTGTGCTTGTCTCAGCCCCGGCGAATGGACTCAAACGGGTGATACGGGTACCAGGGGAAAGGAGCAGGCACCCGCCGCAACGACGAAGAGCGCGGGCGCGAAACGGCGTTGCCCCGCAGAGTGCCGGCAGTCCTTCGCCGGCACGGTGAAAGCGGCGCGACCGGGACGGTCGCAGCAAGCGCTGCCGTTGACCCTGACGTCAGACATCAGACACTAGCCGCCAGGCCCGAAACCGCGTAGCGGGTTCGGCGGAGCTTACCGCGTCTTTTCGCGGTTAGCGGAGTGTGGCTCGACGACTGAACCGCGCCAGCGGGTCAGGAGCCGAAGGTGGCCCCGGAGCAGATTGTGTGAAAGGAAAGTGAGGCAAAGCCAGAGGAAGAGCAGCAGCAAGATGAAGGGTACCGGTCAGGTCAGGTCAGGACTGAGATTCGCTCTGCTCTTTTCTGTACTGTACAACGCAGTACCAGGCCGAAGCCAGGAAAGCGAAAACGGTGATCAGGACACGAAATTCGTCACCCGGCTCTTTCCCCTTCAGCATCAGCGTTATGATGATGCCGGCAACGATAATCCACGCAATACCACTCCAGAGGCGCAGCTTATCCGCCACGACATTAATCAGAACAAAAGCAACGGCCAGGATAGCCCCCCACAAAGCCGGTACCGGCTGAAACGGAATAAAAAACAGGTTAATACCGGTTAAAAGCGTCACGGCAGCAAACATCAGAGACATACGCACAGATTACCCTCCCTGGACACACTGATAAGAAAATCAATTCTGCTGATCCTCGCCCGGTTTATTATATTCGGGCGCATTTACGCGCGGCAGCTGCTGACTGTTCAGTCGATGTACGCGGAGCCGTTCATGGAAATATTCGCGCAGGTGTTCAGGCTGTTCCCGTTCAACAAGTTCCGGCACGACGGGCTTGTTCATGCGCTCCTGCCAGGCAACAGCAGCAGCCACCTTATCGACGGCAACTTTATCCTGCTCCTCCTTTGAAAAAGAGGCGATATTCCACTTTGACATATGCATCACCGGTCTGCTTTACAGGAAGATATACCTGATAATACGCGAATTCCGGGGCAACAGCGACTGACAACGGAGAGGAGAGTGCGCGGCGCCGGAGGCGCGGCGACGTCTCTCTCCGGCAGGCGCAGCCTGCCCGGGTTTTCGCGCGGCCGGAAGCGGCAGAGGTTCCCCCCTGCCCTGTGATTTATCGTGCCTTTCCCCCCTGAAGAATGAAATGGCCGCCAATATAGACGGCACACTGACAGGTCATGTATTCGCAGATTTCATCCATCACCTGCGCAGTGGTCAGTTCCCGCTGACCGGCATCGCGGCGGCGGGCATTAATCAGGGCTTTGTACTGTCGCAGGATATCGCGGCTTTGTGGTGCAAGTTTCATGTGCTTTCTCCTTAACCGGCGGGCTTCCCCGCCGGATAGTAATCAGTTGCTGAATACATAGCCTTCATGGAAGACATAGCCGCTGCTGAACAGATCCCGCGCATAAGCCTCATAATCGAAATAGACGCGCAGGGATTCAGGCACCTCGTTTAACAGGCCGTGATCCTCCACAAAGCCATAAGCAAAATCCGCCTCGCTTTCAGCCTCGCCACAATACGCCTCATCAAAGGCGTCATAGTCGCACTCGCCGGTATAGTCCGCCCAGGCCACAAACGCGGCAGCGCGTCCTTCGTCCTGCGCCTGCCGGAATGCCTCGATAAACGCCCACTTAACAGAGGATTCAGAGGCAAACTGAGACGGGATCCCTTCCCAGTCCTGAAACATAAACTCGGGGTCATCCTCGGAGGCATGCAACGCCCGGCAGGCGTCATAAAATTCGTCTTCGTCGTCGAAGTCGGTTAAATCAAACCATTTGCCAAAAATACTGCCGCCGTTGTACTGGTGATATGTGCCCACGTAGACGGCCGGAACGGTTACTGATGAAGTCATTTTTGTCTCCCTGCGGGGCGGTGTAACCGCCCCTGTCGTTAATCAGTCCAGCGCGGCGTAAATAGCACTGCATTCGGGGTGAAAGGTGATGTGATTCCAGAGCTGGGCATCACGCAGCATATAAAGGCGAGTCAGCGCCGGGTTACTGCTGTCATGATGGGCCGCCAGACGGCGATTAATCGCCAGGCTGGTCAGAATAATGCCCGCCGCGTCGGCGCTGACAGTGCGATCAAACCAGTTTTCGCTACTGACCAGATGTACCCGGCCACAATCCGGCATCATGTAGCCGCCCCCCTCCGGCAGGCGAATAAAATGCCAGAAGCCGCCCTCATAGCCGGGCATCCATTTTTTGGCCAGAGCGTACACCTGTAATTCCGCGAGCATGAAATCCGTGCCGAACAGGTACGGCATAAAAGACAGGCGGTCGGACTCCTCAACATTCAGGACCGGGCATGTATTCACATACTGCATGGATAAACCTCCGTAATCACATAGACTGCGGCACCGGGTTGTGCCGTGCCGACACGACAGCCCGGCGAAAAGCGGAAGATGCAGGGGCGACACCGGAGGCCGCAGCGCAGATATAGCGCGAAGCTGGTCTGGACGGTTTTCGAGCGAAACCTGAGCGAGAAAACGACGGGAAGAACGGCGAGCATCATAAAAAAACTGCGACCGGGCGAGGATGGCGGCGTCAGCGCACCCTTGCATCTGCAGCGGCCGGGCTAAAGTGAAGGCACGGCACAACCCGTCGCGATGCAGGAGGTTGAATACAGGGTTTCTCTCCCCCGTTTTTTGACCACCGGGAGAAAAGCGGAAGCAGATGTCGCAACGCGACAGACGCAGTAATAAGGCCACGGACCGGAGGGATGGGGCCGGGTGAAGCGGAGCCGGCGGCAACGGCAAGCCGGCGACTGCCTTATCCGGGGATGGCGGCGCCAGCGAACTCCAGCCTCTGCGGCTGCCGGGCTAAAGTGAAGGCACGGCACAGCCAGCACACGGCACGGCGATAACAGAGGGTTGTGTTCACCCAAAAGGCCCGGAAACCGGGCCGGGTGGACGCGGAGCCGGCACGGCGACATCCTTATCGCACCACACCTCCTGTGCCGGCAGGCTGACAAGGGAGGGTCCCCCTCCCCTGACGCTCCGGGCTGTCACTCCTGAGTTCTGCTGGCGCGGGCCTCTCTCACCATTTCCCTTAAAACCCGGCGATCAAACCAGCGCCGGACCGGAGTGTCCGTAAAACGCAGCTGATCAGCGATAACCCCTGCGCTCCTGATAGTTTCCTCCCGCTCGTTAACCAGGGTGAGCAGGACCGGGCAGAATCGCGCATCGCGAATCAGAATGGCATCGAGGACCTGATCCAGCCTGTCGGTTTCGTCTTCGTCCAGGCAGTTATCATGATCATACTCCACGGCCAGCAAGCGCCAGTCACCGATCCGCCTGTCCATCAGACGGGGAGTGACGGACGGCGTCAGCGCGGCGGCGATGCGCTTCGTATCCCGGTGGACGATTTCCGATATCTGCGTGAGGGAGGCTTTCAGGAAGGCCAGCAGATCGTCACATTCCGCCGCTGTCAGCCACTCCTGAGCGTAAGGCAGGCGGATAACCTGACAGTCAGCCAGCCGCTCCGGATGCGGATATGCCTGCACCGGAAAGAGATGCAGACGAGCCGGGGTTCCCGCCAGCCGCCGGGCGCTGGCGAGCAACAACGCTGCCCGGCCATACGTCAGCGGCTGACAAAGCTGTTCCGTAAGCGTGAGGATTTCCACGCCACTGAGAGAGCCGCAGGCGGCAAGCCAGCCGGGTACGGTTTCGGGGGCGACGGGCGCCATATCAACAGTGTCGGGCCAGCCAGCCTGGCGCAGCATCCGGTCGCCGTGACGCAGAATAAGCGTGTTAAGGGTTTCTTTTTTCATCATTATCGTCTCTGTCCGGGTTATATCACCCCGCCGCGTGGCGGGGCGATCTGCTGTCAGCTTTTCAGTAATGCCCGCACTTTTGCTGTATCCGCCAGGCGGCGCATTACGCTTTCCGGCACCGGGAGATTGCGATCCCGTGCGGTCCATTCCCTGTCCCACAATGCCTGTTCGGCGGTAATCAGCAGGGTTTCAAGCAGGTCAACCGGCACAGTCACCCTCTGCCCGTTCTCTTTCACCTGGTCTATCAGTGCCATCACCAGGCCGGCTGACACGCCCGACTCAAGCCGTTGTTCTTCCGGTATAGTGTCCATGCGTTCCAGTACTGCCCTTACGTCATGTTCTGAAAAGGAATATTCCATCCCGTCAGCCAGTGCTTCAATATCCGCCGGGGTCCAGATAATCAGGTTCAGCGGGGTTTCTGCGGGATATTGCTCATTCAGCATCCTGCAAAGATCTTCACGGGTTCCGTACATGTTCTCTCCTCAATCCAGAAAGCTTTCATCGAGCATCAGTGCAATATTGAACGCCTCATCCATCAGGACGCTGAGACGTCGCAGACTGATACCGGCAAGCCGTTCCGCCAGTCCGTCGTACCGGTAGTGGTACGTGTCTTCCAGCACTTTCAGGGTGGTTTTCAGGTCGCAAAGATTGTTCGCCAGCCCGGCCATATCGCGGCGCAGGGCTTCGTGTCCGTCGTAATTCATTACGCGGCCTCCGGGAGCCATTCATCGTTCGCCGCCGGGGTATTTACGGCCCGGTGCATGGCGGCCAGTCGTTCGGTTCCGGCCCGGTGGTACTGCGCCAGCATTTCGATGCCGATATAGCGGCGTCCGGCACGGTATGCAGCGACGCAGGTCGAACCGCTTCCGGCAAACGGGTCGAGAACAATCGCGCCCGGGGCGCTGAATGACTCAATCAGCGGCTGTAGCGCCTCCACCGGTTTCTGCGTCGGATGCAGGGTATTACCGGTATACGGGAAGGGCAGCACATCCGGCAGCGGTTTAAGGGGCGGCACGGGGCGGCCTTTGGCAAGGACATAAGCCCCTTCATGGCAGTAGTCCACAAATCCGCGTCGGGCCCTGGCGTTACGACGGTTGGAGGCATAGTTTTTGGTGAACACAAGCTGGCCCACGGCATAGAATCCTGCCGCCTTCCACGCGGCCATAAAGCGGTCCACACGGTTCCAGCTGTAGAAGCTCACCATCAGTGCGTCTTTTTTAAGGACGCGGTACATCTCCAGCGTGGCCGGTTGCAGCCATTCGTCCGTCACATCCCCGGCAATCTGTCTGCCCTGACGGTCCTTAAAACCGACGAGGTAAGGCGGATCGGTCACAATAAGGTCCACGGCACGGTCGGGGAATCCGCGCATCACATCAATACAGTTCCCGAGAATGAATCTGGACATGGCAGCACTCCTGTAGTCTGAGGGGGCAGGAGGCATCACCGCGATACCGTTCCCTGCCGCACGCTGCCTGTTCATCGCGTCCGGTCACGGGTCAGGCCGACCGTGGAATACCGCAGCCGTCCGTCTTTTGGACGGCAAGGATATGCCGCGAAAGCGGCTTGAAGGGCGTTCCTTAAAAGGGCGAGGGACTGGCGCACACTCTCAACGATGCCGGGTCGGAGCGGAAAAACCGCCCGTCCCGTACCAGACCGGACGCGAGACACTGGCAGCGGGCGGCAGGTTCATCCCCCGCGCCGCCCGGCGGTCGCGGAAGAAAAGCGGAGCCGGAAAAGGCGACGGCATCAGAGGGGCTAAAAACAGGGCATTGCGCCCTGTTTGTTGAAAGTCAGCGTGTGATATCCCGCCAGTCATTTCCGTACTCATCGCAGAGGCCGGGCGTATCCGTTACACCGGTTACTGCCCACGTATCCAGAAACTTCAGTCCGCGCAGGATACTGCTCTCCACGTCATCGAGCAGGATGATGCTGTTAAACCAGACCACGCCATCCGGATATTGCCAGCGGTGACGGTCATCCTCGAGCAGCAGACTGTCCCACCACGTCCGGCCCATCTGTATCGCGCCCGATTCAGCCTGCGCCAGGCCGGTTGCTGATATCATGTGATGCACCATCATTTCCACGCCGCTGATTTCAACGGCAAAGCCGACCAGCCAGGTATTCATACACGTTTTACCTCATCAATCGCCGCCTGCAGGTGGCTCCAGTTAAATCCGTCATTCGCATCATGACTGTCCTGCGCCCGCTCCATCGCTGCATCGATGTCGCCTTCCGTGAGCGAGCCGTCCAGTGAAAGAAAATCATCGGCCAGCCAGAACGTGCCGCAGCACAGCGCGTCGTCGGGGTACTGCGACAAACGGTCTATAAAGGCTTTCACGGTCATGCGTTTTTCCATTCTGTCTCCGGGCGGTCTCCCGCCCGCCCCCTGTTCAGCCGCCAAAGCGTGCAATGTTGTTGATAATCCAGTCCGGGCAGAGGCGATTGCTCGCCACGCACCCACGTTTTGAGTTCATCGGCGTGATGTATTCCACTGAAGGTCAGCCGGTTAGCGCACCGGTTCGGCATATGCAGATCCTGAATAGTCAGCGTGGGCAGGAGGCATCACCGCGATACCGTTCCCTGCCGCACGCTGCCTGTTCATCGCGTCCGGTCACGGGTCAGGCCGACCGTGGAATACCGCAGCCGTCCGTCTTTTGGACGGCAAGGATATGCCGCGAAAGCGGCTTGAAGGGCGTTCCTTAAAAGGGCGAGGGACTGGCGCACACTCTCAACGATGCCGGGTCGGAGCGGAAAAACCGCCCGTCCCGTACCAGACCGGACGCGAGACACTGGCAGCGGGCGGTCGGCTTACGTTAACTCCAGGCGAACGGGGAATTACCGGCGTACCTGTCCACAAATCCGGGGCTTAAGGCTGTGGATAACCTGAAGGCAAACGACGGAGAAGCACGGGAGAACAGACACTTATAAGACTGTTCTTTTTTCAAACAACCAGAAAATCTGTATCAGCGGTTCAGGGATTTATCCCCGGCCACAGACAGGCCAATATAGACGCCCGCCCCCCAGATGATCTGCGACAAAATGAAAACCCACTGCGGAACGTCGAAAACCAGAAGCGGAAGCAGACATACCGTCACAATGCCAATCAGCCGGCTGCCAAATTTTCTGCGCACCGGTTCACTGCTGTCGACGGGAATGCGGGCGAGACGGAGAACATTTCTGAATCCTGGTGACATGAGAACCTCCCTGGGGATGCCAGTCATTTGAAATCGGTATAGTAGTGGATGTGATTCGTACTGTTAGTCACCGAATGCACGCCGCATATTTTTCTTTATTTCCCGGGTATCCGCCCCGGACACCGGCACGTCAGATGTTGCCGGCGTATCCGGTACTGCAGCTGCAGCCCTGCTCACGTCAGCGGTGCCGGCCATCTGCTGAACCAGTGCCTGCAGCTCACTGACCGAGGTGGGCGGTACTGGCATACTGGCCAGCAGGCGCGGCAGTTCCGGCGCCGTCGTGTGGAGGGCAAGACCGGTGATAATCAGGTTTCTCAGCAGATCGCCACGCAGACGGGATGACGCTTCCGTCAGCACACTTTCCACCCGTTCCCCACTCCGGCCATTCTGAAGCGTCAGGGTGTAACGCCGGCGCTGGTATTCTGTCTCCGGTGACACGAGCAGAGCAGCCCCACCATTTTCGGGCTCATCCGGAAGGCCGGTGAGTGAGGACCAGGTTCCGGAGACCAGGGCCATCACGGCGTAAAGGCGGACAGCGCTCAGCTGCCCGGCAAAGAACACCGGGATCAGCGCCGGTAAACGGGCATCCACCTGGTATACCACCGCCCCGGCGGTGGCGGCGGTACGGATGAACTCACCGCGCAGAGGCTGTGAGATGGTGCTGATGGTTGCCATCGCCGCGATGTCGGTGCGATCGTCGCTGTGCAGATAGAAAGAATACTGGCCGTCCGGCACGTTTAGTCCTCTTTATTGTAAAGGGCAATCTCCCTGGCCAGCGCCATTTGCGGATCGCCTATAACCTCGATACGGTCAGGAGCCAGAGGCCAGGCCTGACGGATAGCCTCTTCAATGAGGGATGCCCCTCCCCCGACCAGGAATACCCGGTTAACGTTCCTGAAGGCCGTCAGCTCACTGGTGACACGCGCGCCCAGGGAAGTGATGGCCTCTGTAATTTTGTTCAGAACATCGTCTATTTTTCCGGCATCGTTGATCACACGCTGCAGATACTGACGATCATTGCGGTTGCGGATGATAGTGTCAGCGATGAGGGCGCTGGTTTCGCTGTCTGCCGCCCGCAGCGCGCCTGCAGCTGCGCGAGTGACCTGTGACACGCCGACAGACGGATTACCGTGCACCGCACTGATATCATCAAACTGGCCGACAATCACACCGGCATCGAGCGTGGTGCCACCGAGATCGATAATCAGGGTGGTCTCAGCGGGGCCGGGCTTCAGCTCCGCGAGACGGGAGAACGCCGCCGGCAGTGATTCCGGCATCACCTTCACGTCCGTTACGGTAAATGCTCTGCCCTTATTCAGAACCAGCTCACGCATCAGGTTTTCCCGTTTGCGTCGTATGTTCTCCTCGTTCCGCTGGCAGTCCCCGTCGTAATACTCGCTCAGGGGTAGCGTCACGGTCAGGCTCACCGGCTGCGGCTCCAGTCCGCTGTTCAGCAGCGCATGATGCACGGCCAGCAGGTTGAGATCACCGTACTGATATTCCACGTTTGTTGTCGGGATGGCATCCCGGCTGACGCTGTCCCAGGTGTATTTCAGCGTGCCCACCTGATAGTTGAACGTTGCAGCACTGAATTCCGCCACTTTCCAGCCATGCCGGAAGGAGTTAGCAGAAACCCGGGTCTGCAGCTCGTTTCCTTCAAACCATGCCAGCTTAACATTAGTTGAACCATCATCGCAGTAAATATTCATCAATATGCTCCGTTAATTACACTCAATTTGATACCAATTATAAGAGCAAAATGAAAAAATCAAAACAATATTTCTCAATATGAGCAATATAAAAATATCAAAATGATTAATATAAGCATTTTGAACACCTTTATTTACTCAAAATGTTCTTAAGGCATGCGATCTGGATTATCGTCACGCTGTTAAATATGTCGCGGTAGGGATACCCGTTACCGGGTACCCCCCGCACAGATCCCGGCGTGC
>OJZA01000386.1_pt1 | contig 13537 bp, 10 predicted proteins | sample 1614311 | NCBI WGS metagenome assembly OJZA01 (sample SAMN04436923, study PRJEB24849) | human gut metagenome | biome: human gut; feature: NICU; material: stool | host: Homo sapiens | place: USA: Saint Louis, MO | collected 2012-05-20
ATTCAATACTTCAGCAATAACAGGATTTACTTTTCCTGGCATGATAGAGGAGCCTATGTTTCATCTGAAAGATCGGAAAAATCCACTGGTGGCGAAATACTGACCGTATAGCCTGAGCCGTCTTTATTACGCAATGGAGCAAAAGGCACAACTTTGCAATTTGGTGCAGATTTGAGCAGATAATAACTGCCTGTCGTAGTTGCGGCTTCTTTTACTGCAAAGAAAGGCACAAATACCGCATTTTTTCTACCGTAATCGTGATCGGGCGCATACCAAATGGTTTCACCTTTGCGTAAGGCTTTGAGCATACCACGCAGATCTTTTCGGTTCAGCATATCTTTGTTTGAACGTAAACGACCTTTAATTTGCAACCAATCCAGTACAGGATTGTCATTGGGACGATAAACGCCTACGCCAGGATGATGTAATCCCACAATACGCGCGCCTAATTCAAGCGTAAGAAAATGGACACCAACAAAGATAATGCCGTCTTGGGCATTTTCTTTTAAATAATTTAATCCTTCAATTTTTGACCATTTTTTAATGCGCGCATCAGACCAAAACCATGCCATGCCGGTTTCAATAATTGCCATTCCAACAGCACGTAAGTTTTCTTGCAAAATGGCTTCACGTTCTTGAACGGGCATTTCAGGGAAGCAGAGCTCAAGATTTCGACGGGCAATCGCCGCACGACGTTTTCCCACTTTTAATTTTGAGAAAAGCCAGCCTAAGCCATTGCCGATATGACGTAGAATTGGATAGGGAAGTAACAAAAGGCTTCGCCAAATCGCCACACCAAGCCAAAATCCCCAGTATTTAGGGGCTAGAAAGTGCGGTTGAAATTGAGGGAGTTTTTCGTTTTTCATAATTCTTTTCTGGTTAGTTCGGCGTGTAGTTTATCGCAAATTTGAGTTGTGGTAAAATTGCGCCAAATTTTTATTATTCCAACAGAGAGATTTCAAAATGGCTCAATATTCTGCCAATTTTAATCAAGCAAAAGTATTAGTGTTAGGCGATGTCATGCTTGACCGTTACTGGTTTGGTGCAACTAATCGTATTTCACCGGAAGCACCGGTTCCTGTGGTTAGAGTACAAGATAATGAAGAGCGTGCAGGTGGTGCAGCAAACGTGGCGATGAATATTGCTTCTCTTAATGTCCCTGTGCAAATTTTAGGTTTAATTGGTCAAGATGAAACAGGCACAGCCTTAACCAATTTATTACAACATCAAAAAATTGATTGTAATTTTGTGGCATTGGATACTCACCCAACTATTACGAAATTACGCATTTTGTCTCGTCACCAACAATTACTTCGTTTGGATTTTGAAGAAGATTTCCAAAATGTGGAATGTCATGAGTTGCTTGCGAAATTAGAAGCCGAAGTGAAAAACTTTGGTGCGTTAGTGCTTTCTGATTATGGTAAAGGCACGTTAAAAGATGTGCAAAAAATGATTCAAATTGCACGCAAAGCAAACGTACCAGTCTTGATCGATCCAAAAGGCACAGATTTTGAGCGTTATCGTGGTGCGACTTTACTGACGCCAAATATGTCAGAGTTTGAAGCGGTGGTAGGTAAGTGTGATTCTGAAGAAGAAATCATTGAGAAAGGCTTAAAATTAATTTCAGACATCGAATTGACCGCACTTTTAGTGACCCGTTCTGAAAAAGGTATGACATTACTTCGTCCAAATCAAGAGCCGTTCCATTTGCCAACCGTTGCCAAAGAAGTATTCGATGTAACAGGTGCGGGTGATACAGTAATCAGTGTCTTAGCTACTGCACTTGCAGATGGTCGTTCTTTTGAAGAATCTTGCTATTTAGCCAATGTGGCGGCAGGTATTGTGGTCGGTAAATTGGGTACATCAACGGTTTCTACTGTGGAATTAGAGAATGCGATCCACGGCCGTTCTGAAACAGGCTTCGGTATTATGTCTGAAAGCCAATTAAAAACTGCCGTAGCTCATGCTAAAGCGCGCGGTGAGAAAATTGTGATGACAAACGGTTGTTTCGATATTCTTCACCCTGGCCATGTGTCTTATTTAGAAAATGCTCGCAAACTTGGCGATCGTTTAATTGTTGCTGTAAATACGGATGATTCAGTCAAACGCTTAAAAGGTGAAAGTCGCCCAATTAACAATCTGAATGCACGTATGGCAGTATTGGCTGGTTTAGCTTCAGTGGATTGGGTGGTCTCTTTTGATGAAGATACACCACAACGTTTAATCGGCGAGATTTTACCGGATTTATTGGTAAAAGGTGGCGATTACAAACCAGAAGAGATTGCAGGCAGTAAAGAAGTATGGGCAAACGGTGGTGATGTTCGTGTATTGAATTTCGAAAATGGCTGTTCAACCACGAACGTAATTGAAAAAATTAAAGCGTTGAAAGATTAATTTATTAAGGAATGAGTAGAATAAAGCTTGCCTTTATCCTGCTCAATCGTTAAAATTCAGGCTCCTTGTCATCGCTGAGTTAGAGATCGGCGAATGATGTATTAATAACACTACCTTTTAGGAGTAAAAAATGTCTCTAAGTACTGAAAAAAAAGCAGCAATCGTTGCTGAATTTGGTCGCGATGCGAAAGATACTGGTTCTTCTGAAGTTCAAATCGCATTATTAACTGCACAAATCAACCACTTACAAGCTCACTTTGCTGAGCACAAAAAAGACCACCATGGTCGTCGTGGTTTATTACGTATGGTTTCTCGTCGTCGTAAACTTTTAGACTACTTAAAACGTACTGATCTTGCTTTATACCAAAGCACTATCGCTCGTTTAGGTTTACGTCGCTAATTTTTATTACGATAATAAAAATAAAAGCCTTCGGATTACCGAGGGCTTTTTTATTTTCTACATATTAGAAAAAGGGGCTGACGTAGATTAGCCCTAAATTCCACACCAATCCCGCAGAATTTTAAGCTGTTGAGACGGTGTGCCGAAGTTAAACCGAAATTCGCATTCTTTCAAGAACAGCGGGAAGGATTTGCGATCAATTCCGTTGTATTTGCGCAAGACGCGTTTTGCCTGATTCCAAAAATTCTCAATGCCGTTAATGTGGTTCTGACGGTCTGCAAATTCCTTGGAATGGTTGATACGGTAATGGATAAAACCGCTTACGTCCAGCTTGTCATAGCTGCTCAGGCTATCCGTGTAAACAATGCTGTCCGGCATGATTTTTTGTTTGATAACAGGCATCAAAGCATCAGACTTGGCATTATCTACGACAACGGTATAGACCCGTCCGTTGCGTTTCAGAATACCAAAGACAACCACTTTTCCTGCCGCGCCGCGACCACGTCTGCCTTTACGCCGTCCGCCGAAATAGCTTTCGTCCAACTCGACAGGGCCCTCAAAAACCTCATCGGCAAGCAAGGCCAGATAATGGCTGATAACCATACGAATTTTGCGGTAGAACAGAATAGCGGAGTTGGGCTGAATGCCCAAAATATCGGCAGCGGAACGAGCGGTAACTTGGAGTACAAAAAATTCAAATAGTTTCTTTTGAACTCTCTTGCTTAATTTACAATTGGTTATCTGCATTTTCGTAGCTTAGCCTAACTGCTAATCTACGTCAGCCCCTAGAAAAAATAAAAAAACGGTCAAAAATTTGACCGCTCTTTTTTAGTTCATTAGTTTGCAATGCCTTTATGACGAAGCAATGCGTCTAGTTGAGGTTCACGTCCACGGAAGCGTTTGAATAAGACCATTGGTTCTTCAGAGCCACCGCGAGTGAGAATTTCATCTAAGAAGGATTTACCCGTAACTGGATTGAAAATCCCTTCTTCTTCAAAACGAGAGAAGGCATCAGCAGATAGCACTTCAGCCCATAAATAGCTGTAATAACCGGCCGCATAACCACCCGCAAAAATATGGCTAAAGCTATGTGGCGCTCTTGCCCATTCAACACCTTTAATCACGGCAACTTTATCTTTCACAGCTTTTAAGGTATCAAGCACTTGGTTAGCTTTACCCACTTCAAAAGTATGATGAAGGGTAAAATCAAACAAGCCAAATTCAAGCTGACGTAACACAAACATTGCCGCTTGATAGTTTTTCGCTTTGAGAAGTTGATTTAATTTTTCTTCTGGCAATGGTTCGTGCGTTTCAAAGTGACCCGAAATAAAATCAAGGGCTTCTTTTTCCCAACACCAGTTTTCCATAAATTGACTTGGAAGCTCTACCGCATCCCAAGGTACACCATTGATACCCGCAACATCTGGTACGTCAACTTTGGTGAGCATATGGTGAATGCCGTGACCAAACTCATGGAAGAGAGTCGTGACTTCATCATGGGTGAATAGTGCAGGTTTATCACCAATAGGTGCATTGAAGTTACAGGTTAAATAGGCAACAGGTTTTTGAATTGAACCGTCAGCATTGCGTTTTCTGCCGATACAATCATCCATCCATGCGCCGCCACGTTTATTTTCGCGCGCATAAAGATCGAGATAGAAACTGCCGCGTACTTCTCCCGTTTCATCAATTAAATCAAAGAAACGCACATCTTTATGCCAAGTATCTACGCCAAAACGTTCAACTGCACGAATATTAAAAATACGTTTAATTAATTCAAATAATCCCGAAATAACGCGATCTTCTGGGAAATAAGGACGAAGTTCTTCATCATTGATCGCATATAAATGTTGTTTTTGTTTTTCCGAATAGAAACTAATATCCCAAGGCGCAAGTTCAGTGATACCAAATTCTTTTTCACAATAAGCTTTGAGTTCAGCTAATTCTTTCTCACCTTGTGCTTTTGAACGATCTGCAAGGTTATTTAAGAAATCTAACACTTGTTGTGGGCTTTCAGCCATTTTGGTGGCAAGCGAACGTTCAGTGTATGTATTGAAACCTAGCAATTTAGCTAATTCCACGCGTAACGTCATGATTTCTTCAATAATCGCGGTGTTATCCCATTTGCCTGCATTTGGACCTTGATCAGAAGCGCGAGTCGCATAAGCACGATACATTTCTTCGCGTAGTGCTGCATTTTCACAATAGGTCATGATAGGCAAATAACTTGGGATTTCTAACGTAAAACGATAGCCTTTCAAGCCTTTACTTTCAGCTGATTGTTTTGCTGCAAGTAATGCAGATTCAGGAAGACCCGCTAATTCACTTTCATCTTCAATGACTTTTTCCCAACCCATGGTAGCATCGAGTACATTATTACTAAATTGTGCGCTTAATTCTGATAAGCGAGCAACAATCTCACCATAACGTTTTTGTTTTTCTTCAGATAAACCGATACCTGAAAGCTCAAAATCACGCAGTGCATTTTCAATGGCTTTCTTTTGTGCTACTGAATAAGTGGCAAATTCAGGACTATTTTTTAAGGCTAAATAAGCGTTGTATAAGCCTTTGTGTTGACCCACCCAAGTGCTGTATTCAGAGAGTAGTGGTAAGCAGGCTTGGTACGCATCACGTAATTCAGGGCTGTTTTTAACTGAATTTAAATGAGAGATGGGAGACCAAGCGCGGCTTAGGCGTTCGCCTGCTTCAGAAAGGGGTTCAATAAAGTTTTCCCAAGTAAAGTGCGGTTGTTTTAGAACTTGTTCAATGGCTTGACGATTTTCTTCGATGAGTTTTTGGATTGCCGGTTGAATATGTTCTGGTTTGATTTGAGAAAACGGAGGTAAGCCTTCAATATGAAGTAATGGATTAGACATAAATATTCCTTTTGCTAACTGTTTCTTTAGTAAATTGCGACAAATTCTATAATATCAAGGTTGAAAAATCTAAAAAATCAGTAATAATTGCGTATCACTTTTATTTAGGGTTTATGATGAACGGCGCTTCCTTTTTTTCTATTATCATTTTTTCTGGCATCATTGCTCTTACGATTGTTATAGGTGTTGTTTCACTTAAGTTTTTCCCAAAAACTTCTTTAACCAAGGCTATGTATGTTGTTCTTGGATTCATTTCTTTAATATTAGGTGTTATTGGTATTTTTTTACCTATTCTTCCGACAACACCTTTTTTACTGCTTACACTTTATTCTTTTGGGAAAGGTTCTTCTCGTTTAGAACAATGGTTTTTAGGGACGAAGCTTTATCAAAAGCACCTAAAATCCTTTAATGAACGTCGTGCATTAACAAAAAAAGCAAAAATTTCTATTCTAACCTTTTCAACTACGATGCTTTTAATTGGCTTTTACTTTACTCCAAGTGTTGTGGGGCGAACGATCATTGCCATTTTAATTGCGGTAAAATATTGGTTCTTTTTCTTTTGGATTAAAACAGAAGACGTTGAAAATGGATAATGCTTTCCTTACTAGGCTTAAAAGTGCGGTCATTTTAGGTGTCGTTTTTGGATTAAGCGGTTGTGACAAATTAAATAGCCCGAAATCTACAAACACGGCAACAGAAGAGAAACCAACACAAAGCCAGTCTATTGAACAAGAAAATACTTCAAAACCGAGTAGAACTTTACTGACTCGGGCGTTTACTCATTCTCCTTCTTTTGAGCCTTGGTTTGTGCGTTATCCTGAACAAGAAAACTTATTGCGCGATTTATATGAAGGCTTAACCGCTTATGATCAGGAAGGACGAATCGTGCCGGGTATCGCAGAAAGTTGGCAAACAAAAGACAACAAAACCTGGATCTTTACCTTACGTGAAGGGCTTCGTTGGTCAAACGGTGAACCTTTAGTCGCTCAAGATGTGATGCTTTCTTGGCAAGCGTTGTCTCAATCCAATAGTCCATTAAGATCTTATTTAGCTTATCTTAATCTAAAAAATGCGAAAGGCGTTTTAGAGAAAAATAAACCTTTTAAGAGCTTAGGAATTTATGCGGAAAATGACCGCACTTTACGCATTGAGCTTGATAAACCAACACCGCATTTGCCGGAAATGTTAGCGCATATTAGCCTTGTGCCACAATATAGCGATCCTGATTCCCCTGTGACTAATGGGGCTTATATGATCGAAAGTGAAAGTGTGAGAAGCATACACTTAGCGAAAAACCCCTATTATTGGCAGAAAAATAATGTCGCTTTTGAACGCGTAGCTTATCTACCTTTTGTTGCGCCTAAATTGGCTGAATTTGATGTGGTGGTTGATGTACCTGAAGTTCATTCAGATCTTCAGCATTTTCCGAAGCTTTGTGAGTATTTTTATGAATTTAATTTAAACGATCCTAAACTTGCTAAGGCAGATGTGCGTAAGGCGATCGCTTCGTTGGTTTCTGTCACGAATATTGTGAATAATGAGATTCCAGCGGCAATTCCAAGTTCTTATTTTTTACCGAAAGCTATGCTAAATGGACAAGATTCAAGATGGGAGCCCGTTGTTGCCGAGCAGTTATTGGCTCAAAATAAAATTGATGAAAGACATCCGCTACATTTAAATGTGCTTTATGATGATGCGCCCTTGCATGTGAATATCGCGCAACGTGTAGTAGGACAATTAACGCAGTCCGATATGTTGCGCGTGGATGCCCAACCCGTCAATTGGCAAATATTACAAATGAAACGCCAAAAGGGTGATTTCCAAGTCATTCGTTCTGGCTGGTGTGCAGACTTTAATCATCCGATGGCATTTTTGGGTTTGTTCTATTCTAAAAGCCCCGATAATAAAAATGGCTATGCCAATGCAGAATACGATCAACTTTTTGAGCAAGCACTGAAAAGCTTAAATGAAAAAGAGCGGTCAGAAATTTACTTAAAATTAAGTGAGAAGATCCAACAGGAAAACCTTGCTTTACCGCTTTTCCAGTACACCACACCGGTTTATATTTCTCCAACTATTATGGGGGCGAAGAAAAATTCAGTGGGCGTCATTTACAGTAAGGATCTATGGCGAAAAGTTGAAAACTAAAGCTGATTAAGAAAGTTGTTCATAATGTGATGAGCAACTTTTTTATTAAACCTAATTAAAAGTGTAAAGCAACACTATTTACTTTTTTGTTTTTATACGCTACAATACACAACAAATCAACCTAGAGGGAAATCCTGATGTTAAAAATGAATGATTTGGTTAAGCTTAGTCAGACACCAAAATCCACGGTGCTGTACTATGTGAAAGAAGGTTTGTTGCCAGAGCCGGTGAAAGATAAACCGAATTTTCATCTCTATGATGAACATTGTGTGAAGTTGCTTAGTTTTATTAAATATCTACAAAGCAATTTCAATGCAACGATTTCACAAATTAAAGCACTTTTTGCTCATCCTCATTTTGATTGGAATAATCCTTATGAAAGCCTTATTGGATTATTGGATATCATCATGGGGGCAGAAAATGAGGTATTCACTATTGAGCAATTATGTGAAGAATTTCATCTTTCCGCTAAACAAATCGAAGATATGGTAGCGGAAGGCTTATTGAATCCTCGTGAAGGCATTTTTACAGCAAAAGAACGTGATATTTTGGCGATCTTGGCTCGTTGTGATGAAGCCGAAATGGATGTAGTGAAAGCTTATTTGACTGCAGCAAAAATGTTAGCGGAAAAAGAGGTGAATGTGACTTTAGCGGCATTAGCCAATAGTGAACAAAAAGATGAAAAATTAAAACATTTATTTGATTTATTGTTGGTGTTAAAACCTTATCTCTTGAATATGAAAACCTTTAATCTTTATCAAGCGGAGAGTGCGAAATGAAACTCTTAAAATATGCTGGCTTTGTGCCTTATTTAGCCATTGCCTTTATTAATGCCAGTGTGGATTTAGCACATAAAATTACCATTCAAAATGTGTTGCTGAAAAGTTTTTCAGGCGAGAGTTTGGTGGTTTTAACGGCATTAATTAATGCGATGATTTTATTACCGTTTATTTTCTTATTTTCCCCTTCGGCATTTATTAACGATAAATTTTCTCGCACCAATGTGATTCGTTATAGCAGTTTAGCGGCAGTGGCGATCAGTGCGGGGATTTTATTGAGTTATATGACGGGAATGTTTGCACTTTCCTTTGTACTGACATTGATTTTGGCAGCGCAAAGTGCGGTTTATTCTCCAGCCAAATACAGCATTATTAAATCGATTGTGGGCACTGAGAATATCGGTATGGCAAATGGTGTGATTCAAGCGCTCACCATTGTGGCCATTCTGTTTAGTTCTTTTGCATTTTCTTTCTTCTTTGAAGCACATTATGTGGCATCAGATGATCCGAATGAAGTATTACAAAGTGTTTGGGTGATAGGTGTTGCGTTAGTATTGCTGAGTGCATTAGAAGCCTATTTTGCTTTTAAAATCCCATTCTTTAAGCAAGAAACTGAGAATACAGATGGGCAGTTTGATATGAGAAAATACCTTTCTTTAGGGTATTTAAAAGATAACGTTCGCACATTAAAAGCAGATCAAAATATTTGGTTGAGTGTCATTGGACTAAGCCTGTTTTGGGGCGTGTCACAAATTATTGTGGCGGCATTCCCTGCGCATTATAAAGCGATGTTCAATGAAGATAATGCAGTTGTCATTCAAGCGATTCTTGCGGTGAGTGGAATAGGGCTTGCGCTTGGTTCATATCTTGCTGGTCGCGCTTCTCGTTTACATATTGAGTTAGGTATTGTTCCGCTTGGGGCATTGGGTATTTGTGCATCGTTATTCTTCTTAACGCTAGCCCAAAGTGGTGTGGTATTGGCACTTTGTTCTTTTGTCTTTGGTTTCTCAGGCGGTTTATTAATCGTGCCATTGAATGCAACTATTCAGTATTTCTCACCGGAGAAAATCAGCGGCAAAATTATGGCGGGTAACAACTTTGTGCAAAACGTATTCATGGTGGTCTTTTTGCTATTAAGCATTGTTTTTGTACAACTCAATGTTTCGACTCAAGGTTTATTCTTAGTGACGTCTGCTGTATGTTTTGTTGCAAGTTTATATACCATGTCGAAAGTGCCCCATTTATTTACGCGTTTATTCTTGCTCTTCGCGTTAAAAGCGAATTACCGTTTTCATGTAGATGGGTTAAAAAATCTTCCACAAAGTGGCGGTGTGTTGCTATTAGGTAACCATATTAGCTGGATTGACTGGTTGGTGTTACAAGCGGCTAGCCCGCGTGCGATTAAATTTGTAATGTATCGTCCGATTTACAACAAATGGTACCTCACTTGGTTCTTCCGTATTTTTAAAGTGATCCCGATTGGTGGAGGCTCAAGCCGTGAATCTATTGAAACTATTCGTGAATATTTAGCACGCGGTGAAGTGGTCGCGTTATTCCCTGAAGGCCATATCAGCTATAACGGTCAAATCAATGAATTCCAAAAAGGCTTTGAGCACGTATTAAAAGATTTGGAGAATGTGACGACTGTTCCTTTCTATTTACGTGGATTGTGGGGGAGCAGCTTCTCTCGTGCGGATTCTTTCTATAAGAATTTAACTAAACGCCAAGGTAAACGGGAAATTTTAGTGGCATTTGGTAAACCGATTTATGGCTTTATTGATGCGACAGCGATGAAGCAAAAAGTACTCGAACTTTCTTTCTCCGTATGGGAAAAAGTCATGAGTAAACGTAAACCGCTGATGCACCATTGGTTGAATTCGGCAAAATCGAATTTATTCAAAGAAGCCGCGGTGGATGCACAAGGTACCAAACTGAATAACCTGAAATTTATTGCTGCAGTATTGATGTTTGTGAAAACCTTGAAAGCCGCTTTAGGGAATGAAAAAAATGTTGGCGTGTTATTACCAAGTTCATCAATCGGGGCAATTATCAATATGACCTTAATGGTGATGGGCAAAGTACCGGTAAATCTAAACTACACGCTAAGCCCAGAAGTGATGGAAAAAGCGTTGAAAAAAGCCAATATTTCGCAAGTCATTACCTCTGAAAAATTCTTGGATAAGTTGAACGCAAAAGGTTTTGATTTTAGCCAAGTGGTGGCGGATAAAGCCCTCTTTATGGAAAATTTAGGGAAATCGATCACTAAAGCCAATAAAGTGCGGTCATTTTTAACGGCGTTTTTAGCGCCACAATGGTGGATTAAATTACGTTACTTTGCAGACGTAAGCTTGGAAGATAATGCCACCATCTTATTTAGTAGTGGTAGTGAAGGCGATCCGAAAGGCATTGAATTAAGCCATAAAAACTTACTGACAAATATTAAACAGATCGGTGAATTATTAAATTTCCACAAAGATGATGTCATTTTAAATTCCTTACCAATTTTTCACTCATTCGGCTTAACCGTGACAACCTTATTGCCATTGTGTGAAGGCATTAAAATGGTGAGTGTGGCGGATCCGACTGATGGGGCGACAGTAGGAAAAATGTGTGCTCGACATCGGGTGAGTATTTTATTTGGTACTTCAACTTTCTTTAGATTGTATGTACGCAATAAGAAATTCCATCCGTTGATGCTACAAAACGTGCGTATGGTTATTGCGGGTGCCGAAAAATTGAAAGCAGATGTGAAAGAAGCCTTCAAACTAAAATTTGGCTTGGAAATTTACGAAGGTTATGGGGCGACTGAAACAGCACCAGTGGCTAGTGTGAATATGCCTAATTTACTTGATCCAGAAACCTTACAAGAATTTACCTTCAATCAAGCAGGTACGGTAGGTATGCCATTACCGGGCACCATTATCAAAATTGTGGATCCGGAAAGCTTGCAGGAATTGCCAGTCGGCGAAGACGGTTTGATCTTGATTGGTGGTGGACAAGTCATGAAAGGTTATTTGAATGCACCAGAAAAAACAGCAGAAGTGATTGTTGAAATTGATGGTGTGCGTTATTACAAAACCGGCGATAAAGGCCATATCGATCATAACGGCTTTATTACCATTGTGGATCGTTATTCTCGATTTGCTAAAGTTGGTGGAGAAATGATCAGCCTCGGTAGTGTGGAAGAGAAACTTTCACAAGTATTTGATGAAGAAAATCAATTTGTTGCGGTGGCTGTAAGTGATGATAAAAAAGGCGAGAGCATAGTGCTTTTAATTAAGTCTGCATTTTCTTTAGATGAAATCAATGAACGCATTAAAGGATTAAATGTTCCGACAATTATGCTACCAAGCCAAGTCTTCTTAGTGGATGAAATTCCAATGCTCGGAAGTGGTAAAGTGGATTTTAAAGGCGCGAAGAATCTGGCGATGAGTTTGGTTAAGTAAAGAACATCGTAATAAATAAAAGAGCGGTCAATTTGACCGCTCTTTTTGTTGATAGATAAATAAATTATTCTACTTTTACAATCCAGCCTTCAGGGGCTTCAACATCACCGAATTGGATGCCGGTTAGCTCGTTGTAAAGTTTACGAGTAACAGGGCCTACTTCAGTTTCTGAATAGAACACGTGGAATTTACCTTTGTGTTGAATACCGCCTACTGGTGTAATCACTGCCGCAGTACCACAAGCGCCCGCTTCGGCGAATTGATCAAGTTGATCGATATACACGTCACCTTCAATGGCTTCCATACCTAAACGTTCTTTTGCAATGTGAAGTAATGAGTATTTCGTGATACTTGGTAAAATAGATTCAGATGCAGGCGTGATAAATTTGTTATCTTTGGTGATACCAAAGAAGTTTGCTGCACCCACTTCTTCAATTTTAGTGTGAGTTTTAGGATCAAGGTAAATCGCGTCTGCAAATTTACGTTCTGGTGTACCTTGTTCTGCGGCTAGTTCATGAGGAAGCAAACTTGCTGCATAGTTACCACCCACTTTTACACCACCTGTACCCATAGGTGCAGCACGGTCGTAATCAGTCGTAATGAAGTTAGATGGTGCTAAACCACCTTTGAAGTATGCGCCAACAGGGCAGCAGAATACAGAGAAAATAAATTCAGGAGCAGTTTTTACACCGATATTCGCCCCCGTACCAAAGAGGAATGGACGTAAATATAATGTCGCGCCAGAACCATAAGGGCCTAACCATTCTTGGTTTGCTTTCACCACTTCTTTACAAGCACGGATAAATAATTCTGTTGGCACTTGAGGCATCAATAAACGATCTGCGGTATGTTGCATACGTTTTGCATTTTGATCAGGACGGAATAAGTTGATTGAACCATCTTTACAACGATAGGCTTTTAAGCCTTCAAAGCATTGTTGACCGTAGTGAATTGCCGTTGAACCTTCGTGGATATGTAGCATATTATCAGTGGTAAGTTTTCCTTCATCCCATTTACCATCTTTCCAATGTGCGATGAAACGATAATCTGTTTTGATATAACTAAATCCAAGATTGTTCCAGTCTAAGTCTTTCATTTTGCTTCCTTAATTTGTATAAATAATTTTATGAATGGAAATGCGGTTAATCTACACCATAACGGCTACTATGAAAACCTTTAAACACAAAAATATTGTGATTTCTCAAAATTTTTATTGGATTTTTAAATTTGTGAAGTTGGTCAGGAAATAAAATTTTGCTTATGTTAGAATGCGGGAATAAAAAAACGCCGCTCGAAATGAGCAGCGCTTAACCAGAATGGTTTAATATATACAGGAAGTAAATGAGTAACTTAATTGTTACTCCAGTTCGGAGAACCGAACTATATGCAAACACAACATCATACTTAAGTCTGAAACTCATTAACTTGTAAGGAATTACCAATCATTAAGTATGGGTGTATTGTAGGTAGAAGGTGATGGAAGGACAAATGATG
>OJZA01000410.1_pt1 | contig 12528 bp, 9 predicted proteins | sample 1614311 | NCBI WGS metagenome assembly OJZA01 (sample SAMN04436923, study PRJEB24849) | human gut metagenome | biome: human gut; feature: NICU; material: stool | host: Homo sapiens | place: USA: Saint Louis, MO | collected 2012-05-20
ATTATACTTAGAATGGGGGATTAAGCAAGGAAACGCCTAGCACTACGCTGATTCTTTGCTCACTCCGTTGTCTTTGACAATAGAAACTAAAATTTGATCAATTTTGAAGTTTTCGGTATCAATGACTTCAAATTTATATTTATCGTATACGACAAAATCGGTTTTTTTCGGAATTTTGCGTAACATATACATCATAAAACCACTAATAGTCTCGTAATTTTCTGAATCAGGGAAAGATTCAATATCCAAAACGCGCATCACATCTTCAAGTGGCGTTGCCCCATCAATCAACCAAGAGTTTTCATCGCGGCTAACGATTTGCTCTTCTTCGTTAGAAACCAATTCTCCCATCACAATACTCATCACATCGTTCAAGGTAATTAAGCCCATTACAAGCGCATATTCATTGACGATAATAGCAAAATCTTCCCCCGTAGATTTAAACAACTCCAATACTTCGTATAACGACAGTGTATCTGGGATAAATAACGCTTTGCGTAATAAACGGCTATCTGTTAAATCTACTACTTCTTGTTGAAGATAAAGCGTCAACAAAGTATGGGATTCCACATAACCTAAAATCTTGTCCAAACCATTATCACAGATCACTAATTTAGAATGAGAGTCAGCCGATAAGGTATTCAACACTTCCTGACGAGTAAAAGTGCGGTCTAAAAACACGATGTTTTCACGAGTCGTCATGGTTGAAGACACGGTACGCTCTTGCATTTCAAAGATGTTTTCAATCAAATAATGTTCTTGTGTTTTTAGTACACCCGCTTCGGCACCAGCCTCCACAATCGCCACAATGTCTTCTGGAGTCATATTATCTTCGCGCTTAGTGGATATCCCCATTAAATGGAAGAAGATATTAGAAAGACCATCAAAAAACCATACAATAGGTTTTAAGAAGAAAATGAAGACTTGCATAATGCCAATAGTCCGTAACGCCACACCTTCAGGATTAATCAATGCGAGACGTTTCGGAATTAAATCGGCTAATAAAACAAATGTTGTGGTTACCATGAAAAAAGCAATCCAAGAGGAGGCTGGCTCAACCCATTCTGCCGTAGTGTATTCATGTAAAAAACTCTGTAAGTGAAGACTAATGGTTGCTTCACCAATCACACCACCGAGTACGGCAACCATATTAAGTCCAATTTGTACTACAGTAATGAAACGCCCTGGCTGTTCCTGTAATTTTAAAACTTTCTCCGCTTTGATATTGCCTTCATTGGCCAACGCTTGTAGTTTAATGCGTCTTGCACCCGCGAGAGAAATCTCAGCTGATGACAAGATTGCACTGACAATAATTAATACGATTAAAATAAAAATCGCTGCAGATAAACTCATAATGTTCTCTTTATTGGCTTTAAAGTGCGGTCAATTTACCGCTGGTTTTTAAGTTAGAAATGTTATTATTAAATTGTGAGGGCGTTCTATGACGCCCCATATTTGAGAAACGCTAATTTTCGCTGTCGAACCAGCCACGTACAAATTGGATAGAAAGGAAAAGAGTAATTAATAAGAAAGCATAGAATACCCAAGATAAAATCGGATGGCTTGGTGTCACATCGCCACTGATTTCTTTCACTGCAACGGCATTGCGATATTCATCGAACATCGTCATCCGCCAACCGTAATACTTGATTTGTACTAATTTGTTTTCATTACCAAAGGCTTGTACTTGAGCCTGTAAGTTAGCTGAACCAAATTTGAAATAGAATGGAAAACCCCAACGGGTATCTTCATTACGATATACCATGATTTTTCCATCATCATTTTGTGTATTAATAAAATACACATCGCGCGTTGGACCATCAGCTGGATTTGATTTTGTAATCGGGCCATCTTTATCCACACGTTTCACTTCCACACCCGTTACTCGCGTCACATCATAGTGTGGGAAAACGTAGTCCACCACGGCGAACATAAATCCGTGGAAAACAAAGACCACTAAAAATAAAAAGTACTTAAAAAACTTACGCATAAAACTCTCTCATTTAAATCGATGATTTATTGTACATTAATTTTAAATAAACGCTCGAAGTTTTGTGTACTAATTTGCGCAAATTCTTCTACTGATAGCCCTTTTAACGCCGCCACATACTCGCACACTTCACGTGTATAGGCAGGCTGATTCTCTTTACCACGATAAGGCACTGGCGCTAAATAAGGCGAATCCGTTTCAACCAACAGGCGATCAGCTGGTACATAACGAATGGCTTCACGAATACTTTCCGCATTTTTAAAGGTAATAATGCCCGAACAAGAGATGTAAAAACCTAAATCAAGTGCCTTTTTCGCAAAGTCTAAGGTTTCCGTAAAACAATGAATTAATCCACCACACTTTTCTGCCTGGTGCTCACGCAACATAGCAATGGTATCTTCCGGTGCTGAACGCGTATGAATAATCACGGGTTTATCCACTTCATTAGCAATTCTGATTTGGTCAGCAAAAACCATTTGCTGCAACGCTTTATTATCCGCACTGTAATAATAATCCAAACCAATTTCGCCAATCGCAATCACTTTTTTATCTTGCGCTAAACGCAGTAAACGCGCTGCATCGTAAGGTTCTTCTTCAAGATCTAAGGGATGCACACCGCAAGCCAAAGACACATTAGGAAATTTCGCTAACTCAGGATAAGCTTTTTCAAAACGGCTTAATGTCACGCCAATGGCGAGTAAATGTTTCACATCTCGTGCTTGGGCTTTGGCTACTACATCAGCAATATCTTTGTGTAAATTTTCATAATCCAATGCATCTAAATGGCAATGGGAATCTACGATAAACATAATTTATTTAGTCCTTAAATACGTCGGTAATTAACTTAGTCAAACCATCTAATAACATTAATTCTGTATTAACGCCGTTGATAGTGAGTAAATCCGAGCGCACTTTTTGCATAATTTTATTTGCGGTTAATAACCCAAGCGCTGTTTGCTCGTCTGCAAATTGAGTTACACCTGTTTTAAGATCAAGTGTTTGCCAGCCACTTTGGATTTCGAGTTTGTATTTAATGGCATCGCTTAAAAACGCTAAAATCCAATCCACTTGCTGTATGGTGCGTTCTTTTTCAAAGAAAGGCAAAATTTCCAAAGGAGAACGACGACGATAAAACAGCCAAAATTGGCGTAGAAAATTCTTTCGTTGTTCAATTAATCCTTGCTGGAGTGTCTCTAATGCTAACAGCGGACGCCCCAAATTCATCGCAAGTGCGGTCAATAATTCAGATGTTTCTGCCTGAAATTGAGAAGAAAGCCAAGTTAAGGCTTCCGCTTCCGTTGGCAAAGGAACATTCCACACTTGGCAACGGCTGTAAATAGTCGCTAACAACGAAGAGGATGACTCTGTTCGCAATAAGAAATACGTGTTCGGACGCGGCTCTTCTAAGGTTTTGAGCAACGCATTCGCTGCCGCTTCTGTAAGACGCTCCGCATCTTGGATATACACTAATTTATTGCCGTTTTGTTGTGCGTGTTGGCTAACAACTTCATTAATTGCCCGCACCTGATCAACACCAATGTCTTTGCCTTCTTGAGAAGCTAAAACATGAAAATCAGGGTGGCTGTGCGCTGCCATTAAGTGGCAAGCATGACAATGCCCACAAGGTGCATTATCTGGAGTTTGACACATAATGCGTTTTGTCAAAGCATCAAATAAACGTTCTGCCCCTAGCCCTTGATCGGTTTTAATTAACAAAGCATGATGCCCCAAACCTTCGCTAAAAGTTTGGCTAATCTTGTTATAAGTGGGCACTAACCAAGGATAAAGTTCGCTCATTTTGCTTGTGAAACCCACCAATTTTTGACCGCACTTTGAATGTCCGCTTGTACTTGTTCCAAAGGCTGACCCGCATTAATAATGGCGGCTTTCGGATTGTTCTGTACCAATTCCAAATAACGTTGGCGGGTACGATGGAAGAAATCGAGTCCTTGTTGTTCTATACGATCTAATTCCCCACGTCCTCTGGCACGAGCAAGCCCCTCAGCCGGATCAATATCTAAATACAGTACAAAATCAGGCTCAAAATCACCCAATACCATATTTTTTAAATTCGCCATAAGCGCTTGGTCAAACTGACGCCCACCGCCTTGATAGGCCTGTGAAGACATATCATGACGATCACCCAGCACAATTTTGCCTTCTGCCAATGCTGGCTTAATCACATTTTCTACCAATTGAATTCGTGCCGCATAAAGCATTAATAATTCCGCTTTATCGGTAACAGGCTCTTCAGTTTCATGCTTGATTAAATGACGCAATTTTTCGGCTAACGGCGTACCACCAGGTTCACGAGTAAACACAATATCGTTTATACCAAGAGATTTCAATGTATCCACCACCGTTTGCATGGCAGTACTTTTACCTGCACCTTCCAGCCCTTCAATCACGATAAATTTGCCTTGCATTAGTTGGCTCCTTTTTGTTGGCTACGATACCAACGTAAATATTCTTGCACTGCTTTATTATGCTCGTTCAGATTACGAGTAAATTTATGACCGCCACTTCCATCGGCAACAAAATAATAAAAGTCTGTTTTTGCTGGATGCGCCACAGCCTGCAAAGCACTCTCACTCACCATGGCAATCGGTGTAGGCGGTAAACCCTCAATCATATAGGTATTGTACGGGGTCATCGTTTCCAAATCTTTCTTACGAATATTGCCGGTATAGCTCTCACCCATTCCATAAATCACGGTTGGGTCAGTTTGTAATTTCATATTGGCTTTTAAACGATTAATAAATACGGAAGCCACTTGTGGGCGCTCCGCCGCAATCCCCGTTTCTTTCTCCACAATAGAAGCCAAAATCAGCATCTGATACGGATCCGCTAACGGAAGATTTTCATCACGCTCATTCCACGCTTTATCCAAGGCTTTTTGTAAACGAGTCGCTGAACGTTTTAATAATTCAAGATCAGTCGAGTTTGGCGTGTAATTATAGGTATCTGGATACAACCACCCCTCCATGTTATTCCATTCATAAACGGCTTTTGCAACAGCTGGAATATCCAATAACACCATGATCTCTTTATCCGTTTTACCTTGCAAGGTTTGTTTTAAGTGCGGTGCGCTTTCAAGGTTTTTACGCCATTCCTTGAACGTTTTCCCTTCAATAAACTTCACGCTAAATTGCGCTTCCTTGCCGGAATTGAGCATATCCAATAAATCTTGCAACGTTTTCACGCCCGTTAAAGAATAAGTCCCCGCTTTCACTTTGTTGAGCTGCGGTTGTAATTTCAATAACCAAGGCAACAAATCGGCATGTTCAAGAATTTTTTCTTGCTCTAATAAAGCGGCGAGTTTACTGCCAGTAGTGCCTCGCTCAATTGTAAGCAATTGATCTTGCGTGACATTCACCGGCGTATGAACAAACTCAGTTAATTTTTGATAACCCCAAAAACCAACACCGCCAAGAATTAGCAAGATAATCAGTAAAAAGACAAAAAATTTTTTCATGCGTCACTCATTTTATAAAAACGACAAAAGGGGCAAAAATGCCCCCTTATTCTAACGGTTTCTGTTACTTATCGAAATATTGAATATCAGCATTTTTACGTAATGCTTTCACCCAGTCTTTGGTTGCATCTTGTAATTGGCTATTCACGATTTGTTCATAAGCTTTTTGACGATAGGCATCTTCTGTTTTATCGCCATCACGACTACCGGTTACTTCGAGAATATGCCAACCAAATTCAGATTTAAATGGAGCAGAAATAGTACCTTGTGGGGTTGTTTCAACCATTTTTGCAAATGGACCTACATAAGCTTCTGGGAAAGCATAGCCTAAACTTCCGCCATTCGCACCGGATAAATAATCTTTAGAATATTTTAATGCCGCATCAGCAAATGTCATTTTGCCAGAAATAATCTCGCTACGAATACGTTCTAATTCTGCTTTAGCTTGTGCATCGTTCAGTAATGGGTTTAATTTTAATAAAATATGACGAACTTCATACTCTTTACCCATCACTTTTTGTGCGGTACCTTTTGCTTTCGCTTCATCGAGCATTTGTTTACCCAATGCATCCACTTGCTCACGAGTCACATCTACGCTGTTTTGAATGGCATGGTTACGCACACCCGCCATTAACATTTGACGAGAGATTTGTTGTTTAAATGCATTTAAGGAAATGCCTTGATAATCCAACGCATCTAAGAATTGACCATAAGTTAAACCATTTTTCGCTGCAATATCTTCTACGATACGGTTTACTTCCGCTTGGTTTACTTTTACGCCTGATTCTTTGATAGCTTTCTCTGTCAGCATATCATCAATAATCTTATCTAATGCTGCACGTTGGCTACCTTTCTTGCCCATCACGGCATTCACTTGGCTTTGTAAAATTGGTGTGCCATTTACGGTCGCCACAACGCGTTCTTCTGCTTGAAGTTGAGAAAACGTAAACAGACCGATCATGGCAAATAAAAGAGATTTTAACATTGATTTTTTCATTTTAGTTGTCTTAAAAAATAATAGGATAATGCTCGTTAGATTATCAATTTTATCAAAGGTTCACAATAGGCTGATAGTTATTTAGGCAATAATGCCACTTCATAACAACCATCGTATTTTAATGTACGCACTTGAACTTGTTCATCACGGGAAGTCGGCACATTTTTACCAACATAGTCTGCCCGAATTGGTAATTCTCGATGTCCGCGATCCACTAAAATCACCAATTCAATTTTAGCAGCTCGACCAAAATCTGTTAATGCATCCATCGCGGCACGAATAGTTCTTCCAGTAAAGAGCACGTCATCGATCAAAATAACTTCTTTACCCTGAATATTCATATAACTTGAGGCACCACTATACACAGGGGTTGGATTTTCAGGTTCAACGTACTCTAAGTCATCGCGGTAAAATGTGATATCTAACTCCATCATTGGAAGACTCACACCATTCAACTCTTCAATGCGACGTTGAATCAATTCAGCAATTTCTGCTCCACGGCGTTTCACCCCAACTAAAATCACATTATCGAAATCTTGGTGCTTTTCAATAATTTCGTGGGAAATACGTGAAATGGTACGTAAAAATCTGTCTGCATCAATAATGATTTTTTCCATTTAATCTCTCGCTTTGTTTATATCGCCTAAAGTGCGGTTAAAAAACACGGATTTTTTGACCGCACTTTGACTGGAATATTAACCGAATTCTAGCTCTACTGCATTTTCGCCGAGCAAATTCACCAATTCTGTTAGAATGTCATCAGTTGGTGTAATCGACCATTGAATCCCTAAACGCAATAACGCACGACCTTTTGCGCTTTGATAATATACGTTAATCGGTAAAGTGCCGCCACTAACAGGTTCTAACATTTCTTTCAGTTTCTTGATAAAACTTGGGCTAATCTGCTCCTCAGACAAACTGATAGCCAAAGATTTCGCATAACGGGAACGTGCCTCATCCAAGGTCATCAAATCCCGTACTGACATTTTTAATCCGCCTGAAAAATCGTCAAAACTCACTTGGCCTGATACCACCACAACCGTATCTTTTTGCAGCTTTTCACCAAATTGGTCTAAGCTTTCACCGAATAGGGTTAAATCCAAACGTCCAGAACGATCATCAATGGTTGCAATACCGATGCGATTGCCTTTTTTCGTTGTGGCAAAACGTGTTGCAACCAACAAACCGGCTGCCGTACTAATTTGCCCACGGCGATTTGGCGTAAGATCTTTTAATCGCGTAGAGCTGTAATGAGAAAGCTCTTTTAAATAACGACTCACTGGATGGCTGCTTAAATACAAACCTAGAGTTTCTCGCTCACCATCTAAAATTTGTTTTTCTGTGTAAGGTGGCGTGTGGGCATAAGCATTTTCTACTTCTTCATGCGTTTCGGTCAGCACACCGAACATATCGGCTTGTCCCATGGCCTCATCTTTTGCATGCTGATCTGACGCTTTGAGTGCATCTTCTAGATTCTTAGATAATGCTGCACGGTGTGGCCCTAACTTATCAAATGCGCCCGACATGATCAGACTTTCAAAGGTACGACGGTTAATTTTCTTCAAATCAACGCGAGCACATAAATCAAATAAATCTCTGAAAATCCCACCTTCATTACGTGCGGTAATTAGAGCTTCAATCGGACCTTCCCCCACACCTTTAATGGCACCGATACCGTAAACAATTTCACCATTTTCATTTACACTGAAATGATGTTTTCCTACATTGATATCCGGTGGTGTCACTTTTAAGCCCATACGCAAACATTCATCGTATAAGCCAACAATTTTATCCGTATTATCCATTTCCGAGGTCATTACAGCTGCCATAAACTCAGCAGGGAAATGGGTTTTCAGCCAAAGGGTTTGATAAGAAACCAATGCGTAAGCAGCGGAGTGCGATTTATTAAAACCATAGCCCGCAAATTTTTCCACTAAGTCGAAAATCTTCATGGAAAGTTCGCCATCAACGCCATTTTTTTCAGCGCCTTCTTTAAACACTGAGCGCTGTTTCGCCATTTCTTCCGGCTTTTTCTTACCCATCGCACGACGTAATAAGTCCGCACCACCGAGGGTATAACCCGCTAACACCTGAGCAATCTGCATGACTTGCTCTTGATACAAAATAATACCGTAAGTTGGCTCTAGAATCGGTTTAAGGCTTTCATGTTGGTAGTTTGCATCAGGATAAGACACCTCTTCTCGACCATGTTTACGGTCAATAAAGTTATCTACCATGCCTGATTGTAATGGACCTGGTCGGAATAATGCCACCAACGCGATAATATCTTCAAAACAGTCTGGCTGAAGGCGTTTAATTAAATCTTTCATCCCACGAGATTCCAACTGGAATACGGCGGTCGTTTCAGATCGCTTCAGCAACTCAAAAGATTCGGGATCATCTAATGGAATAGCAGCAATATCAACTGGCGGTTTGCCTTCACGAGTAAGGCGGGCATTAATCATATCTAGTGCCCATTTGATAATGGTGAGTGTACGCAAACCTAAGAAGTCAAACTTCACTAAACCGGCATATTCCACATCATTTTTATCAAAGTGAGTAACCGGATGAAGTCCCTCGTTATCACAATAAAGTGGTGCAAAGTCTGTAATCAAAGAAGGCGAAATCACCACGCCACCTGCGTGTTTACCTGCATTTCGCGTGACACCTTCTAGCTTACGCGCCATATCAATTAGGGCTTTGACTTCTTCATCTGAATCATATGCCACTTGTAACTGTGGTTCAGCCTCAAAAGCTTTCGCTAAAGTCATGCCGGGATCAGGGGGAATCATTTTTGAAATACGATCCACAAAGCCATAAGGATGGCCTAACACACGACCTACATCTCGAATCACCGCTTTCGCTGCCATCGTACCAAAAGTAATAATTTGTGATACCGCACCACGACCATAAGTTTCTGCCACATGATCGATAACACGATCTCGTCCGTCCATACAGAAGTCGACGTCGAAATCGGGCATGGAAACACGTTCTGGGTTTAAGAAGCGTTCAAAAAGAAGATCGAATTCAAGAGGATCTAAATCGGTGATTTTGAGTGCATAAGCCACCAATGAACCCGCACCAGAACCACGTCCTGGCCCTACCGGAATATCATTGTCTTTTGACCACTGGATAAACTCCATAACAATTAAGAAGTAACCTGGGAAACCCATTTGGTTGATCACATCGAGTTCGACTTGAAGACGCTCATCATATTCCGATCGTCTTTCTGACCGCACTTTTTCATCGGGGAATAAAAACGCCAAACGCTCTTCCAAGCCTTCTTTGGCTTTCATCACCAAATAATCTTCCGTACTCAGTTCGCCAGTTGGAAATTGAGGGAGGAAATATTGCCCCAAACGCAAAGTCACATTGCAGCGTTGCGCAATTAATACCGTATTTTCAAGTGCAGAAGGAATATCCGCAAATAAATCGCACATCTCTTCTTCTGAGCGGAAATATTGTTGCTCGGTATAACGTTTTGGACGTTTCGGATCGTCAAGGGTATAGCCATCATGAATAGCAACTCGAATTTCGTGTGCCTCAAAATCATCAGGTGCGAGAAAGACAACATCGTTGGTTGCAACAAGCGGTAAATCATGTTCCTCAGCTAATTTTAATGCGGCTTGAATATAACGCTCTTCATCTGGACGCCCCGTTCGAGAAAGCGAAAGGTAAAAATGGTCAGGGAAAAATTCTTGATAAAAACTGACCGCACTTTCCGCTTCAGCGCTATTTTCTTTAAGGAGTTTTTTCGCGATATCGCCTTGTGTGCCACCCGATAAAATAATCACACCTTCACGGTGTTCAATCAACCACTCTTGGTCGATATAAGGTAGGTCCACATAGCCACGTTGATAGGCTTTTGAAAGCAGTAAGGTGATGTTTTTATAGCCTTCGTTGTTCTTAGCAAGTAGAGTGAGGGTAAATAATTCCTCACCGCATAGCTCGCTTTTAATATGAACATCTGCGCCAATAATCGGTTTAATCCCCGAAGAAAGGGTTTCACCATAAAAACGCACTACACCACAAAAATTGGTGAAATCCGTTAACGCCAACGCGACCATATTATTTGCTGCACACGCTTTGACCAATGGTTTCACTTTTACGATACCATCAATCATTGAAAAATCAGTGTGCGTACGAAGATGTACAAAACGCGGTTGAGTTGACATTAAAATTCCTTGTTAAGTAAAAGTGCGGTTAATTTTAACGGGATTTTACAATCGGCTCAATAAACAAAATGCGAGGCTAAGCCCCGCATTCCCAACTCATATTTGTAATTATTTTCTTGCCAATGGCGGCACGAAAGTTAAACCTAAATCCCAAGGTTGTTCAATCCAAGTATTTTGTGGAATATCAATCACGTAATCATCCACTAACTCAGCACCTGCAGGTTTTGCGAATACCGTGACGAATTTTGCTTTTGGATACATTTCACGAATTGCACGAGCGGTATTGCCGGTATCTACCAAATCGTCTACCACGATCATTCCTTCACCATCACCATCTGCGCGGTGTAATACTTTTAATGCACCTTGTTCATCGTGATCATAGCTAGCAATACACACGGTTTCTACGAAACGAATATTTAATTCGCGAGCAAGTACCGCTGCTGGGAATAAACCACCACGGCTTACTGCGATGATACCTTTCCACTGAGTGGCAGGAAGTAAACGTTCCGCTAATTTGCGGGCATGCATTTGGAACATATCCCAAGTCACAACATATTTTTCGCTCATAACAAATACCTTAAACTTTGTCGCTAAATAAAAAAATTGCGGAATTTTAACCTGAAATGGCGTTTTATGCTATGATTTCCGCAAAAATTTTAATGAAAAAAGGAGTTCATTATGTCAGAAATTACCACATTACAACCGCAATTACTTTGGAAATGGTTTGATCAAATTTGTGCGATTCCACATCCTTCTCATCACGAAGATGCGCTCGCGACCTTTATTGTCAACTGGGCGAAAGAAAAACAATTTTTTGCCGAGCGTGATGAAGCCGGTAATGTATTAATTCGTAAACCTGCCACAGCAGGTATGGAAAAAAGCCAACCTGTTGTGTTACAAGCACATTTAGATATGGTTCCGCAAGCAAATGAAGGCAATCCACATAACTTCGTTCAAGACCCAATTCGCCCTTATATTGATGGGGATTGGGTAAAAGCACAAGGTACCACACTTGGCGCAGATAACGGTATCGGTTTAGCCTCTACCTTAGCGGTATTAGAAAGTACCGATATTGCACATCCACCACTTGAAGTGTTACTCACCATGACTGAAGAAACCGGCATGGATGGTGCTGTACACCTTCGCCGCAACTGGTTAAAATCGGAAATCTTAATTAATACCGATACCGAAGAAATCGGTGAAATCTATATTGGTTGTGCTGGTGGGGTAAATGCGAATGTTGAGTTACCTGTTCACCGTGAAAACAATTCATTTAGCCACGCCCTACAAATTAACTTAAAAGGTTTACGAGGCGGTCACTCTGGTTGTGATATTCACACCACACGTGCGAATGCAATTAAAGTATTAGCACGCTTATTAGCAAAACTTACACAAAATCAACCGCACTTTGCCCTTGCAGAAATTCGTGGTGGCTCAATTCGTAATGCGATTCCACGTGAAGCGGCTGCAACCATTTGCTTCAATCATGATGTTGAAAGCGTAAAAACCGCGGTCAAAAATTTTGAAGTTTTATTGAAAGAAGAGCTCGCTATTGCTGAACCTAACTTAACCTTAACCGCTGAACAAGTTGAAAATCCACAACAAACTTTCACGCTTGAAACCACCAAAAAAGTGATTAATTTGCTGAACGTCTTACCAAATGGTGTAATCCGCAACAGTGATGTAATCAAAAACGTGGTGGAAAGCTCGTTGAGCATTGGTGTATTAAAAAACCTTGAAGATAAAATCAAAGGCACGATTCTTATTCGCTCACTTATTGAAAGTGGTAAAGAGTATGTAGAAGAAACTTTAAGCTCACTCGCTGAACTCACTGGTGCAACGGTCGAATTCTCAGGTTCTTACCCTGGTTGGAAACCGGTAAACGACACGG
>OJZA01000435.1_pt1 | contig 11364 bp, 3 predicted proteins | sample 1614311 | NCBI WGS metagenome assembly OJZA01 (sample SAMN04436923, study PRJEB24849) | human gut metagenome | biome: human gut; feature: NICU; material: stool | host: Homo sapiens | place: USA: Saint Louis, MO | collected 2012-05-20
AAGTATATATAAATAAAATTTTTTTATAAAAGAGAAGAAATCCTGTACTCCTCCATATTCTATATATTCAAATAAATAAAAAATTGATGTAGCTAAAAAAGAAACTATAGCTACTTTTATTAGTGTAATAATAAATTTCATTATTCTCCTTTAGAAGGCTTATCTCTATTTATGCTTTCTTTATTATAATCAACAGCATTATTAACTGATGAAGATATAAATTTAGTCATTGTATCACTCAAACCAAATTTTTTACCTAACCCCTCAATGCTCATTGATATGCTATTAGATTTACCAGAATCATAAAAAGCATCGTTAGCACCTTTACCATCTTTAGCAATCCCTTTCAATGTATCAAGTCCTAAAGATTGCAATGGGTTTGCCGTATAAAAAGCGGAATCATAAGCTGCATTTACACCAACATTATATACAGAGCCCAAAACATCTGCTGGATTAGATAAACTTTTCGAGCCATCCATATAATAAAACGATTCACCTGCGACCCCTGCACCAGTACTGACACCAAGTGCTGTCTTATATGGTTTAGGCATTGAAGCTATAGCTTTCCCAGTATCAACAACCAACTCAGCTGGTCGATAAGAATAATAAATCCCTTGACTCACTAATTCCCGAGTTCCTTCAATACCTTCTCGTGCCGCTATTTTAGCTGTATTAACTCCTTTCGCAATAGCATCCGCATACGCAAGCTGTCCGTTGATATAGGCATTTGCTGCTTTTGTTAAAGTGGTATTGTAGGCTTTAATTCCCTTATCAACTAAATTAACATATCTTATCTGACCATCAATGTAAGCTTTTGTTGCCGCATCTTTGCCAAGACGTAACACTTGCCCCCCTTTATTAGCTAGAGTAATAGCCTCACCTCCAACTGTTGCGGCGGCTTTCTCCATGAGGGCAACACTTCTTACAACAGCAGTTCCACTACCTAAAGCAAACATAGAGCCTGCCTCCAACCCATCCTTAACTGAATAAGCTATTTTCCCATTCGCTGAATTTTTATAATTCTCAGAAGCATCAAGTTCGTTCTTGACAGTATAATACATATCTTCATCACGAGAATGTTTTTCAGAACGCCATCCTAGCCAGTTCTTACTCTCTTCTGGCAAAGTATTCACTGCTTGCGATCTTTGCGCATCCGTACCAGCAAAAGGGAAATGACCATAATCTCGTTTTGGTACAGGATCGTTTATTAAATATTCTGATTCAAAACGATTTTGAGCATTAACCAGTGATGTTGGTGATGCCAATTTATAACCAGATGCGGTATTCCCCGTAACAGTTTCTATATAATAACGATCTACATAGCTTAAAAATGCCTCTCTTTCCTTGCTATTTAAGGAATTTGGATCTTTTCTAAATTTATCCAAGAGAATGTCACTACGCTGATCTGATTCAATTAAATCTCTAAACTCCAATTTTTCTTTGTTTGTTAATTTTTCTCCACGATGATATTTTGTTTTTAAGGCATTTAATCTCGCTCTTGATGCATCACTCAAGAAATTATTCTCCACCGCATTCTTAGCCGTAGTTAGTCCTACACCAATTCCTTGACTACTATTTGCTGCCGCTCCACCCACTAAAGCACCGGCTGCTTGGCTAACAGAAGATACGACCTCTTTCTCTTCTCGATTAAGTTGATTTGGCTTTTTACCATAAAGCTCTTTTGCAATTACATCAGCCATCACCTCACCCGCTAAAGCACCGCCAGCTCCCGCTGCTGCATTTTGATTTGCGGAGTAAGCTTCCACCGCGCCCCAAACTGCATGGGCAACCTTATTAGCCATAGGGCTACCCTCAGTGGCTAGCTTAATTTGATGATTTATTTCTGGCGAAAGTGCGGAGGTAGCAATACCCGCTGCTGGCAAACCACCCAATGCTGCAGAAATAGCATTCATGGCACCATCAATTTTTCGCTTATATTCTCCTCCAGTTTGCCACTTGTCCGCTTCATTATTAGCCGTTATCAGATTTTGGTTAGCCGTATTTAGTGCGGCTTCATTTTCTTTGCTTGGGTTAGCTTTATACGCACGGTCAGCCGCTTCTTGAGCAGCTTGTGCTTCACGTTGTTTGGCAACCGCTTCTTCACCTAATTTATTTGCAATTGCATTCCCAGCAGCACTCGCAGTTTGAACAAATCCTTTTGTTGCCTCCACCTGTATATTAAGTTCTTTTTGTAAAGCATTCTTATCAAAACGATTTTCTAATTTACCACTTTGACTTTCTGCATTATCAGTACTGATATCGGTTTTAATTGCTGCAAGTGTCTCAGTGATGGATTGCCCTGTAAGTGCTTGTTGTGCATTTTCATTACGAATTTCAATATTTTGAGTATTGATACCGCTTTTAGTCACGCTATTTTGATTATCACTTTCGCGACCATAACCTACACTACCAGAAATACCATTTTTCTCTTGACCAGTCCATCCGCCATTTGCATTTCCCTTAGCTGATATACCTATTGAAGAACCTTTATAAGATGAGTGGTTTTCAATATCACTATGACTTAATGTACCAGTACTAAATTGATTTAATCCTGAGCTTTCAGCCTGTTGAGTTGAAGTAATGAGTGCACCTTTTAAATCTGTGTGATTTTTTACATTCACATCATAGCCTTCATCACCTGAATAAATTCCAGCCTGTTCATTCACAGATGCATGGTTTGAATTCATTTTAGACTTACTATAACCACCATCAGCAGAAAAACCATAACCAACTGTTATCGAACCATTTACGTTCATTTGTTTTCCATCATAGCTTGCTTTATTTTGCAAGCTCTCAATATTGAGGTTTTCAGCACTAAGCTCTACTCGTTTTCCTTGGATCCCTGAACCAATTACATTAGCATCTCCACCTGCCTGAATCACGGTTTTACTTTGAATATCACCTACATGACTTGTGACATATGTAGTTTCATCACCATTACCATAACCTTTACCATAGTTGCCACCTACAGTTAATCCAGCTGAAACGCCTTTTCCAATAGCAATAGCAACCCCAGCGTTAAATCCACTGGATTTGTTAGTACTACGCTCTTGATGTGTTTGCTCTGCTGCTTTGATATTTACTTGATTATCAGCAATTAAAGTTGTTCCTTGTTTCCCCCATATATCAGATCCAACGATATCAATATTTGATTTTTTACCAGCTCCTGTTGCGATGATATTCACTTTACCGCCAGCATTGACTTGAGACTTAGCAGCGGTATTACCCACTGTATGTGTTCTGGATTCACTTTGTTGTTGACCATAAGTGATTGAAATTTTGACTCCCGTAGAACCACCAGTTGCTTGCCCTGCACCATTAGCAGCGCCAGCTAACTCACCTAGAGCTTGACCTGCTTGAACCACGTTATACACGCTATTAGCTGCTGTCATTGCATTTACTCGAGCATGCTTACTTTTCCCTATCATTTCAGCTGATTTAGCGACTCCCTGAATAGCTGAAATAACTGGAGAACTTAAGGAAATAGTAACGCCTTTTTGCTGAAAAGTTTGCTTAGTATTGGTTTCATATTTATTATCTGCTGCTTTAATTTCAGCTTTTTGAGCTAGAATATTTACATCACCCTCTATCGCTTTCACAGTACTCGCTGTTTGTGTGTATGATTGCTCGGCAATCATTGTAGTATTCCCTTTAAGGCTACCAACTTGGCTACTTTGGGCATAAAGCTTAGTTTGGTCACTTTCCGTGGTTTGTTTTTGGGTACCAAAAGCAACCCCGATACCAGCACCTAGCATCCCTGATTTTTTCTTGCTATAAAAATCATCAGAATAAACTCGGTTCTCAGCCTCACGAATATCAATATTCTTACCCTTCACCGTCAAGCCATTACCTGCAGCTACATTTGAGCCCTGAATTGTAATGTTGCCCTTAGTTGAATGGATATTTATCTTATCTACATCTAAATTTGAGGCTTCAGCTGTATCATAATCGTGTTTATGTCTATAAACTTCTGTCGTTGAGCTTGTTAAACCTCTAGATTTACCTTTTGAGGCACTCGACAACTGCTCTTTATAACGCGCTTCTTGAATATTGATATTACCGTCAGAAAGTACATTCATGGTGCCATTACTGGTTACAGAAACACCTCGCATTTCAACCGCACTTTTACCTACAGCATCAAGATTTCCTGTAACATTTAACTGACTACCAACTTCTTGTTTTTGATCAAGCTTATAGTAATTATCTGCATTTGGTACGTAACGCTCTTTATTTTCAGTTTCTACCGTACCAAAATTCAATGCTTTACCTGCAGAGAAAACCGCATTTCCGTTCACATCTACATTTGCACCTTTTACAGTAATATTTTCAGTCGCAATAAAGCTAGCACTGCCTTTTTTGTTATCATTGCCAACCTTTACAGATGCTTGTTGTGTTAGTGATTTTTGGTAAAAATCAGGTGTGTTTTCTGTTTCACTCGTGGTACTTTCAATATTAATATGCTTTCCTTGGGCAACTAAATGCTCTGTTGCATTTAACTCTCCACCAAGATTATTAAGCATATTTTTAGCTACCAAATAAAGCTCTCGACCTTGTAAACGCCCACCTAGGTTCTCAATATTATTTGCGGCTAAGCCTGTTAGATTACGTCCAGAAATTACGCCACTATTTTGTACATCACCTTTGATATTCATAATGACATCATTGGCAGAAATCACTGCACCTCGACTATCAATATCGGTATTACGTCCAACAACGTAAACCTGTGGCACTAATACTTCTTTCTTAGAACCATCTTTTAAAGTCACTTCACGTTTTACCATCCAAACCATATCAGAAGTTAACTCTTTCATCTGAGAAGAGGTTAAAGCAACGCCTGGTACTAAATTCATTTTTTTGGCGTAGTATGCCCCGTTATCCATCAAGGCTTTATATTGGTCATAATCGGAAGAGTAATTTTCTAGAAAACGTCTACCAGTGAGCTGATTAATTTGTTCGTTTACTAAACGTTGTTCATAAAAACCATCACCCAAACGTTTAAGCATATTTTGTGGATCATTGCGCAACTGCTTGAACATATAATCAGAACTGAGCCATTTAGATTTCTGTGTAAAACGCGGATCTGTTTCAACCAAAAACTGTCCTGATACCTCAGGGTTGATTTTATAAAGGCTTGCCTGTGGCAATGAAATATCTGGTAAATGCGTTTTGATATCAAGGTTATCTTTATTTTTCATCACTCCAGACGTGATTGCTTCTAGATTAACGCGGTGAACATTTAAATCTGTATTTAAAGGTGTTTTCTCCGCTAATGAAATGCCTTGGAAACCTGATTTATCCCCAACAATTGTGCCAGTAGACTCCACCGGCTCACCTATTTTTAAAAGTTCCAGCCCAAATTTAAACGGTTCGACAGGTAATAGGCGGTCGATTTTTTGTTTATTTCGTTCATACACAGCCCAAACTTTTTTACCTCTCACACCATGATAACGATGTTCTTTTTTAATATCTTTTTTCAAACCGATATCTCGACGATGAATTTCACCATCAACATCAATATTATCAAGTTTTAGTAATCCTTGGCTTACTGTACTAACGGGTTCCTTAATCGCTTTATCCGCTAAATATAAGGTGTCACCAATCACAATTCGGGAGTGTTTATTCGTATACTCTCCCCCTTCCAAATGTAAAGACTGCCCGATAAGCAATTTACCTGGGTCTTGATGTTCAATGGTATTAGTATCTGTGGTTCGAATGTAATCTTGTTTCAGCCAATTTTGAGCTGCCACAGCTTTACGTCCATCATTGAAACGAAAATATTGATTGCTATTATGACGACTATTATTAACATGATCTAAATAGCCCTCACCTTTTTCTCCTTCATTACTATAATAAGTCGCACTGCTATCAAACGGGGAATACGTAACAAAATGATTTTTAGTATATTTATGTCCTAACCTTAAATGTAAATCGTGGTTTAGCAGACGATGGGTTTTAATCCAACCACTTCCTAAAGCTTCAATGGTTGCACTACCGTTATCAATGCTATTTGCGTAACCAGTTGCTTGATTATTTTCATTTAACTGTCCACCAATATAGATATTACCTAAACTCATAATAAGTGAATGGTTACGGTTTACTAAATTACCGACACCTAAATCAAGTCTCTCACGAGCAGCAATAGTCGCTGCTGTTCCATCAGCATTCTCAAGATTATTTAGATTATTTGCTTGAATGGCAAGATGACTACCATAAATACGTGCAGTACCGATGTTATTGACATCATTGGCTTTAATCACTGTGGTGTCACCATCTATTAAACCAAAGTTATCCAGTTTATTGGCTTGAATGCGAGTGTTTATCGAGGAAATTTCCGCATTAGCATTATTTTGAATAGTCGCGCCTTCAACTGATGCTGAATTACCTACCACAAGGTTAGAATTATTAACAAAATCACCTTTTGTTTTAAAAGTAAGATTATTGCCTACACCAAAGGCTTTATTTAGGGTAAAGCTATCATTTAACTCAATACCCAAATCTCCTTTTGTACTAATAGAACCCTCATCAACTAGTGTTTTGGCTTGTAATGTCGTTCCAATCACTGATTCAATTGTTCCTAGTGCGTTATTTACAACTAAGGTCAAATCTGGATTTATAATATCAACTCGACCAGTTGATAAAATCTCACCTTTTTGATTATCAAGAGATTGATTAATTGTAAGATTTGCTAATTTTCCAACATAAATGCCGCCAGATTGGTTTTCAATATGATCCGCATTCATTACTAAATTAGCTGTTTGAATACCTTGGGTAAGAGTATCTTGTTTAGCTTTTGTATTTTTATTATTTACATTTGTAACATTCAACACTAAACGATTTGTTGCACTAACCAAAGAGCCTTTATCACCTTCAGCCTGGTTATCAAGTGCGGTCAAATTTAATGTTGAATTTGCACTTTGAATAATTCCACCTTTGTTATTTAAATTTGTACCAGATAATGTTAAATCCTGAGATGAAATTACACCTTGCGCATTATTTATTGCAGCAGAAGAAATCGCTGCTGTTTTCGCTGAAATATCACCTTGTGTATTATTCAAATTTTGGGTTTGAATCGTTAAATCAGACTCTCCCTGAATCACTCCTTTAAGGTTATTTAAATCATTTGCAAGCAATGTCGCACGAGAAACAGATGAAATAATTCCATCTTGGTTGTGTAAATTTTCTGTTTTTAATGATAGTTCACCTTGGCTATAAACAATACCACGCTGATTATTAAATTGATTAATTGATAAATCTGCGCGATTTCCGACAATTAACTTTCCTTCCTCATTATTAACTTGCTGTGCAGCCAATAAAACCTGTCCACCTAACATTTCACCTTTTTGGTTATTCAAGGTTGAAGTACTAATATCAAGACTATTTTTTCCAAATAAATAACCAGATTGAGACTCTATATGTCCGGCATTTGTGTTAAGTTTCACACCTTGATCTGACCAAATCACACCTTGATTATTTTGAATTAATGGCGTTTGAACAGAAAGCGTACCTTCTGCGACAATTTTTCCTTCAGTATTGTCTAATCCCTTTTGTAAATTTAATGCAAAAGCTTCGGCGCCACGTTGAATCCAACTACCTTGATGGTTATTAAGTTGAACACTATCCACCACAAAATGTTCAGCATTCAAATGTGCATTTTCAGTTGAAATAAGATTTGGGTTGCTTAATGTTGTTTTTCCTTCGCTATATAGCGTTGTTTTATTCAGATTTAAAGCTGATTGAGCAGATTGGAGAACAATGCGATCTCCACTTAATTGACTATCAGATAAATCAACCGTTTCCGCTCTCACATTAATCTCACCACTCGCTAGATGTTTTGCTTGGGATGAAATGGTCTTTTCAGCTAAAAGAGTAAGATTTGCACCTTGTGCATGTTGAGTATCTAGAGAACGAGTTTCACCTTGCGTAGTATCCTGTACCGTAACACCAGCAGCAACTAAAGCACCACTTTTCACTTCAATATTTTTCGCCAGATACTGAACATCACCCTTAGCAACGGTTTCACCGGTTTGAGTCACCTTATCTTTAGTTTGTAATAACACGCCGCCTTGACGAGAAACAATTGAACCATGCTGCTCTACTCGAGTTTGTGAACGCAATACAGCATTCCCTTGTTTAGTTTCAATTTTACCTTTATTTTCAATAACCTTTTCTGCATTAAGATCAGCTTGGTGTGTTGCACTAATCGTACCGCTATTAACAATACGTCCTTGACTATCAATCTTCACATCACCCGCTGATGCACCAATATGTCCCGCATTGCGTACACCAAGGCCTTGGCCGTTATCCACTAAATGGATTTTTTCAGCATACATCCCACCTAATTGACTCACATCCACACTGTAGCTTTAGTTTTCACTTTGAGTATCAGAAGTGCGGTCAGTGTTGTCGGTGTTTTTATCGCCCACATACACAACTGAGTCATTAGTGCGGTCAACGTTGTTTTTACCTGTGGTAACTTTAATGCCTTTCTTCGACCAAACTCCACCTTTGATTTCGGCTTTCTCCGTGATAATATCGGTGTAATCAGATTGGCTATTATCCATGCCTTTTTGGCCAACAGTCACTTTACCGCCTTTTACGCGATAGCCTTTCAACTCGCCATTTTCAACTTCCGCTTTACCGGTGGTGAGTGTTGTGCGTCCAGCATTAATCACACCACAGCCATCACATTGGATACCACTTGGGTTGGCAATCACCACATCCGCTTTTTTGCCTGCGACTTCCACATAACCTTTTAAACGGCTTGGATTAGCAGAGTTCACCTCGTTAAGAATGACTTTTGCTTCACCGCGAGCAAGATTCGGGTTACCTTGCACCCAGCCCGCCATTTGCGTTTGGGCCGCTTTACGAGCATTGTTTAACACGGCGCCTTTTTCTGCCACATCAAATTGAGAATATTGGTTACGTGATACGCCACCAGCACTTGGTGTCTGAATATTCACTTGCGGTAAACCATTGCCGGTTTGAAGTACTGTGGGCTGTTGATTACCCGGTGCAGATTTATCTGCACGAATTGCCATATCCTCTGCATAAACAGAAGGCGATAAGAAGACAAAGCCTAATGCCAACATTAAGCTAAAATGAATAGGATTAAGTGAAAGTGCGGTTGAAAATAATCCTGTTTTTTCTTGTTCTGAGCTCACATTTTCACTTTGTGCTTTACCTTGAGATTTTGCCAACTCAGAGACCACCACAAGCTGGTTTAATACACGGCTAAAAATCACTTTATAATGACGTTTATTCATTTTTTAATTTCCTTTAAAGTTTTAAATTCTGTTTAGTTTTAATTCATTCACTAATCTGAAAGCATAAGCATTAAAAACGGTAGCTCACATTAAATCCGGTTGTGACATGACTGGTTCTAAATCCTTCCGGTTTTTTAATTGGAACACCCACAAAATAATCATAGTTAATGCCCCATAATTTACCGCGAAGTCCAATTGCACCACCCATTAAGCTATCACCAATTTGAAGCTCTTCTTGGCTAGAATGCACCTTACCTCGGTCAATCCCTAAATAAAGCTCATGTCCTTTATTGGCAATATCCCAACCCAACTCATTTCGCCATAACCAACCTTTTTCACCGGAAAGTGATAGCTCGCCATCAAACCCTCGCACGGTATAACGGCCACCAATACTAAATTTATCTTGTTGTGTTAAAGGTGTACCGTTCCATTGTCCATTCCAGCTGGTGTTAAAGCGGAAAGGTTGATTGCCGATAGTGAAAGGATAGGTAAAATCAATGCCTGCAGTAAAAATCTGCATACGGGAAGTCCCTTCACCAAACGCTTCTTCCGGTGCTGGTAAGGATTTATTCCCACCCGTACCACGTTTATAGTTCGCAAACAGTTGTAACACTGTTTCACCAATGTATTGGGTATGATTAAGTCCCACTTCCCAACCTGCTGTTCGACGACGTTGCACTTCAATTTCGGTATCATTGATATAGTTATGCGATTTTTTTGTCCATAACGCGGCATTCACATAGGTTTTATGAAGACTTCCACGAGATAATAAGCGACTTAAGTTCGCTTTCATTTGTTGGCTTTCACCTGAATAGGTGTAAGACTCAAACGCGCCCGCTACCGTTTGGTGATAAGAGTATTTTGAACCGGAAAGGGTTAAGAGATAGTTCTTCCAAGGAATAGAATAATAGAGACTGAGGTTTTTGCTACCATAATCGCCTTCAGCATCATCACTATGACGCTTAAAGCTACGTGTACCACTGATATAGAACATATCATTAAGTGTTAACACATTATCCCAGGAAAACGTCGCTGAGCCCTGTAAGCGACCCGTAGATTTACTGCCTGAGTCATCTAATCCCAAGGTTAAATGAAAAGGTAAGCTTTGCTTATAAGCAATCACCACGTCTGTTTCACCTACTGCATCCGTTGGCACAAGCTCCATATTCGCATCGGCACTCGGTACACGTTTTAAGTTTTCTAAACCTTGTTCAATATTGCGAATATTTAATATATCCCCCTGCGCCATTGGCATGGCAAACCATAAGGTACCACGGGTGGCAAACGGAATCGCACTTTGGTCTTGTAATTGAATACGACCTACTTTACCCGGAATCACAGTGAGTACGAGCATACCTGAACGTAAATCCTGTGGCTCCACCACCACGCGTGTCGTGACATAACCAAAATCAATTAAACGATTTTGAATACGGCGAAGTAAGACATTAATCCCCTCCGAGCCAATACAAGCCGGCAGCGCAAAATCACGCTCAGCATAAACTGACTTTAATGCCCAAGAGAATCGGCTTGGTTGGATTAATTTAAGAGAAGAGGCTGATGAATTTTCTTCTTCAGCTTGATAATCGGTCAGCACCAATTGATTGATAGGAAAACACTGTGCTTCATTTTTTGGAAAGCCAAGTGAGGCCTCTTTTTCACCCTCTAAACGCACATTCGCGGATTGCGTTTGCTGGGCTAAAATGGCTGCATCTTGTTCCGCTTGCTGTTTTTGTTGTTGGGCATCGATTTGTTTTTCTACATTTGCATTTGGTGAGCTGGGTGCCGCCAAAGCGAAAGAGGAAATAAATAATAAACTAGAAAGAAAAGAGCGAGATAAGTTCTTCATTATACTTCAGAGATTAAGTTATTGATAAAATTGCGATATGATATCAAAAGTTGTTTTAAAATTCTATAAACTAATATTCTCAATACAAAAGTGCGGTCAGTTTTTAAGAGATTTTAAAACGCTTTGAAAATTGACCGCACTTTATAACTAGATATCTAAAATTGTATGCTACCCAAATATCAACTCCTTGGGTAACAAAACACTACTAGGCAATTCATTTATCTTTCATTATTCGCCCTAAATAAAAACAAAATA
>OJZA01000449.1_pt1 | contig 10948 bp, 9 predicted proteins | sample 1614311 | NCBI WGS metagenome assembly OJZA01 (sample SAMN04436923, study PRJEB24849) | human gut metagenome | biome: human gut; feature: NICU; material: stool | host: Homo sapiens | place: USA: Saint Louis, MO | collected 2012-05-20
GTCGTGGCGATCACCGCCTATGCGCAGTTCTGGTTCCCCGGGCTGTCGGACTGGGTGGCCTCGCTGGCGGTTATTGTTCTGCTGCTGAGCCTGAACCTCGCCACCGTTAAAATGTTCGGTGAGATGGAGTTCTGGTTCGCGATGATCAAAATCGTGGCCATTGTCGGGCTCATCGTGGTGGGCCTGGTGATGGTGCTCACCCACTTCCAGTCACCAACCGGCGTTCAGGCGTCGTTTACCCATCTGTGGAATGATGGAGGCTGGTTCCCGAAAGGCATTAGCGGCTTCTTTGCTGGCTTCCAGATTGCGGTGTTCGCGTTTGTAGGGATTGAGCTTGTCGGAACGACCGCTGCGGAAACCAAAGATCCGGAGAAGTCTCTCCCGCGCGCCATCAACTCCATTCCGGTGCGTATCATCATGTTCTACGTCTTCGCGCTGATCATCATTATGTCCGTGACGCCGTGGAGCTCGGTGGTGCCGAGCAAGAGCCCGTTCGTTGAGCTGTTCGTGCTGGTGGGGCTGCCTGCGGCGGCGAGCCTGATTAACTTCGTGGTGCTGACCTCAGCGGCGTCTTCCGCGAACAGCGGCGTGTTCTCAACCAGCCGTATGCTGTTTGGTCTGGCGCAGGAAGGCGTGGCGCCGAGCGCGTTCGCCAAGCTGTCTAAGCGTGCGGTACCTGCGAAAGGGCTGACCTTCTCCTGCATGTGCCTGCTGGGCGGCGTGGTGATGCTCTACGTAAACCCAAGCGTGATTGGCGCGTTCACCATGATTACCACGGTCTCAGCGATCCTGTTTATGTTCGTCTGGACCATCATCCTCTGTTCCTATCTGGTGTACCGCAAACAGCGCCCACACCTGCATGAAAAATCGATCTACAAGATGCCGCTGGGCAAGCTGATGTGCTGGGTGTGCATGGCGTTCTTCGTCTTCGTGCTGGTTCTGCTGACGCTGGAAGATGATACCCGTCAGGCGCTGATCGTCACGCCGCTGTGGTTTATCGCGCTGGGGCTGGGCTGGATGTTTATCGGTAAGAAACGGATGGCTGGCATGCGTTAAGCATGTTGCCGGGTGGCGCTGACGCTTACCCGGCCTACGTTCGAGGACCTTGCAGGCCCGGTAAGCGCTAGCGCCACCGGGCTTTTTTATTCCCCCGCTAATGCCCGCGGGAACAGAACGTTGTTCTCAAGGCTGATGTGTTCCATCAGGTCGTCAATCATCTCGTTAATGCCGTTGTACATCGCTTTCCACGTTGTGCACGCTTCTGGCGGCGGCGTGACGTTGTGGGTGGTGTGTTTGATCACTTCCAGCAGTTCGCCCGCGTCATCATGCTCGCTTTCCATCACGCTGATGGGCCCCATCGCCTGGCTTCCCATTCCCTGTTTAATCATCGGGAAGAGGATCTGCTCTTCTTTCATCATGTGGCTGGAAAGCTCTTCGTGCAGCAGGGTCAGGTATTTCGCCAGACCGCGCGGTACGGAAGGTTTGTCGGCATGAACGCGCTCGACTTTGGTCGCCTGCAGGATCAGCTCAGGCAGCTGTTCACGGTGACGGTCATGGTAACGCACGATGATATGGTCGATGATTTCCGCGAGCGGAGCGGTTCGCCAGTCTTTGTCGACGGGCTGCTCGGCCAACTTCGCCAGCTCGGCTTCAATCACCTCAACGTTCAGCTCTTTGCGTAAGGCCGCCCGTGCCAGGGTTTGCTTACCGCCGCAGCAGTAGTCCATATCGTATTTGCGAAAAAGCGCAGAAGCGCGAGGAATGGAGAGCGCCAGCTCGCCCAGGGGTTGGTCGCGAAAGGCCATAGCAGTTACCTCATCATCAATAATATAAGATGCATATTAAATGCATCTTATAAACGACGCTATAACCCTTTAGAGGGACGGGTAAAAGTGAGATGCAGATCACAAAAAAATATCCGATTTAACTCTCTGAATGGGTTCAGGAAAGTGGTTTCGAAACTTTTTAAAGGTGGAGAAACAGTAAACAACCCGCTGCACCTGCCGATATATCCACGTCAGACAAACCTGCATATAACAAAGGCAACGCATGTTTAAACGTATAAAAGTCATTACCCTTCTGATTTCGGTGCTGCTTGTGCTCGGCATCATGCAAGTGATTTCCGCCGGTATCTTTATCAACGCCCTGAATAACGATAAAGACAACTTTACCGTGTCGCAGCTCTCCAGCAAGAACGTGGCGGAGTTTACCGATGCGTGGATCAGTCTGAACCAGGCGCGCGTCACCCTGAACCGCGGGATGCTGCGCCTGCAAAGCAGCATGGCCTCGCAAATTAACGGCGGTCAGCTGAATGAGCTGGTGACCACGGCGAAAAATCTGCTGACTGAAGCCCAGGTTCATTACGATAAATACTATGCCTTGCCGAATACGCCAGGCCTGGATGAGAACCTGACCAACCAACTCGAAGAGCAGTACCGCATTTACTCTGCAACGCTGACGCAAATGAATGTTCTGCTGAGCCAGGGCAATCTGGAAGATATGTTCAAGCAGAATGCCGAACAAAAACAGAATGCGATGCAGACGGTTTATCGTGAATGGCGTGAAGCGCAGGCCGCGCTCACGGATAAAGGCATTCAGGATAACGAAAGTGATTACAAACGCATCCTGTGGATCCTCTCTGCGGTCATGCTGCTGGTGATCGTGGTGATTATCTCCAGCTGGATTGCGATGCGCCGCGTGCTGCTGCTGCCGCTGGAAGAGGTGATCAACCATATTCGCGCCATTGCGGCAGGCGATCTCACCCAGCCGATTCAGGCCGACGGAAAAAATGAAATGGCCATCCTGGCGCGCAACGTGCAGGAGATGCAAACTTCGCTGGCGAACACCGTGGGCGTAGTGCGTGAAGGCGCAGATACCATTTACACCGGTGCAGGCGAAATCTCCGCAGGCAGTAACGATCTCTCTTCCCGTACCGAGCAGCAGGCCGCGTCTCTGGAAGAGACGGCAGCCAGCATGGAGCAGCTGACGGCAACCGTGAAGCAGAACGCCGATAACGCGCGTCAGGCTTCCCGTCTGGCGCTGGATGCCTCCTCCACGGCGAAGAAGGGCGGTAACGTGGTGGAAGGCGTCGTGCGGACGATGGACGAAATCGCCACCAGCTCCAGCAAAATCGCGCAAATTACCAACGTGATCGACGGGATTGCCTTCCAGACGAATATTCTGGCGCTGAACGCGGCGGTGGAAGCGGCCCGTGCAGGCGAGCAGGGCCGTGGTTTTGCGGTGGTGGCAGGGGAAGTGCGTACCCTTGCCCAGCGCAGCGCTCAGGCGGCGAAAGAGATCAAAGCGCTGATCGATGACTCCGGCGAACGCGTGAACGCGGGCTCGCAGCTGGTTAACGAAGCCGGGGCCACGATGGCTGAGATCGTCAATGCGGTTACCCGCGTCACCGACATTATGGGCGAAATTGCTTCGGCCTCTGACGAGCAGAGCCGCGGTATCGACCAGGTGGGCCAGGCGGTAGCCGAGATGGACCGCGTGACCCAGCAGAACGCCTCACTGGTGGAGGAGTCTGCGGCCGCGGCGGCGGCGCTGGAAGATCAGGCTGCACGCCTGAACGAAGCGGTGGCGGTGTTCAAAATTACCCGCAACCAGGCGGTCAAAGCGGCGCCGGTAAAAACCTATGTGCCAAAAGCGCAGCCTGTCGCGGCGGCGTCTGAAGCAAACTGGGAAACGTTTTAACATCATGCCGGGTGGCGCTGGCGCTTACCCGGCCTACGAAACGGCTCCTTGTAGGCCGGGTAAGGCGGAGCCGCCACCCGGCAAATATCACACCTCCGATGCCGGAACAACCCTCGGTTTTTCCGGCTTCGCTCTCACCGCCATCACTACCCCCACAACCAGCAGCACGATCCCGCAGGCCGTGAACAACGGCGGCACGCTCTGGCGCATCAGGAAGGTATAAAGCAGTCCGGCTAGGGTTTCGAAGACAATCAGCGGCCCTAAGATCACCGTCGGCAGCTTCTGGCTGGCAATGTTCCAGCACAGCGCGCCCACCCATGAGCACAGCACCGCGATCGCAACCATCAGGCCAATGAACACCCACGGTCTTGGCCCGAAGGGCTGGGCGAAGTCCGGCTGCTGATGGCCCAGCCAGAGGCATGCGCCGAGATACCCCACGACGGATACGGGCAGAGTGACCAGCGCCTGCGCCGTCGCCCACATCATCGGGTGCTTGTCCGGGTTCTCACGCAGCCAGCGCGCGTTGCGCAGGGCATACCATGCCCAGCACGCCACGGAAATGAACGCCAGCAGAATGCCAGAACCGTACCGCCACAGGTCAACATCGCCCTGCCCATGGCGCAGCTCGGCAATATTGACGCATATCAGCCCCAGGGCGGTGCAGACCAGCGCCGGGGCCATTTTTGACCACGCCAGTTTGCCATCGCGCTGGCTGTAGAGCAGGTTAGCAAAGACGGGGATGACGACCGGCAGCGTGCCGATAATCATGGTCGATACCGGCGCACCGGTACGCTGAATGGCACTCGCGAGGCAAACGTAATAGATAAGATTGCCCATCATGGTCAGCGCCAGCGCGGTCCCCCAGTCCTGACGGCTGAGCTGGCGCAAGCGCGCGCGTCCCAGCCACGCCAGGGGCAGGGCAATCAGCCCCAGCGCCAGATAACGTCCGGTCGACTGTAATATTGCCGGATACTCGGGCACGATCAGCGGGCCGACAAAAATCAGTCCCCACATCATCCCGGCCAGCAGGGCATACAACACTCCACTAATCATTTTTCCATCCACAGGTATTTACGCTGTCGTCAGTGTAGGAGGGGCGAATGCGCGCGTATTGTATGAGATTGCGCATTAGCGCCGGGTGACCTGCTTCTGGTAGCGCACGGGCGTAATGCCGTAGCGGTGGGTAAACGCGCGGGTCAGATGTGACTGATCGGTCAGCCCGGTTGCGGCGGCAACCTCTGCGGCGGGCATGCCGTGGGTGAGAAACGCTTTGGCGCGCCAGAGTCGAATGGCCATCAGCATCTGATGCGGCGTCACGTGAAAATGGGCTTTGAACTGGCGCTGGAAATGATAAGGGCTGAGCGAGACGACGCTGGCCAGCTCGTCCAGCGTCAGAGCGCGCATATAGTTGTCGTGCAGGTACTCGCGTACCCGTTCGAAGCGGTGCGCGCCTTCCTGGACCCGTGGCGCGTGGTGGGCAAACGGCTGGAAGGTCTCAATCAGATCCAGCAGTAATCCTTTTTGCGCAAGCGGATCGTCCGTGTGCCACAAGCCGTAAATAAGCCTGCCGATTTGCTGTGAGCGTAACGGATCATGACGGGTCACGTCGCTGAACCACCAGTGCCGGAGGCCGGTCACCTCTTCCAGCAGGTCGGGTTCGATATAGACCATCCGGTAGCGCCAGCCGCCCTCGGTGGCGGATTCGCCGGTGTGGATCTCGTCCGGGTTCATGGTAACGACGGATTTCTCCGCCGCGAGATGCTGGCTGCCGCGATAGCGAAAGCGTTCGGCACCGGTTTCAATCGTGCCGATGCCGAAGGCTTCATGGGTGTGAGGCTCAAAGGCGTAGTCAGAAATGTGCGCGTGATACAGCTCCAGGCCCGGTAGCTGCGCCAGATGGCGAAAGCGCGCGCTGTCTCTTTCATCATTAAACTGTTCCGGTACGCCTTGCACGGTGAGCCTCCTCGTGGGTCATCTTTTCATTATTAAAGATGACCCGAGGGGATGCCACAAAAAATAACCAGCCCGTAAACATTACAGGATGGCTTTGATGCTCTCCGCCAGCGTAGTGGTCGGACGGCCGATCAGTTTGCTCAGGGTGCGGCTGTCGTCGAAAAGGCCGCCTTTCGAGGCGCCCACGTCGGAGTCCGCCAGCATATCCGCCAGCCCGGCAGGCAGGCCGACGCTCTTCAGCGCGGCGGCAAACTCCGCTTCGCTGAGATTCTGGTAGGTGACCGGCTTTCCGCTCTGTTTGCTGAGTTCAGCCGCCAGTTCGCTCAGCGTCCAGCCGTGGTCGCCCGCCAGTTCATACACCTTGCCCGCATGGCCCTCTTCAGCAATCACTTTCGCTGCCGCCGCGGCATAGTCTGCGCGGGTGGCAGAGGCAATTTTGCCTTCGCCTGCCGCACCAATAAACACGCCGTGTTCCAGCGCAGGCGGCGCGCTCGCCAGATAGTTTTCGGTATACCAGCCGTTGCGCAGCAGGGCATAAGGAATGCCGGACGCCGCCAGCGCTTTTTCAGTGGCAACGTGTTCAACGTGCAGACCGAGCGGCGAGGTATCCGCACGCAGCAGGCTGGTGTAGGCGATAAATTTCACCCCTGCCGCTTTGGCGGCGTTAATCACGTTCTGGTGCTGGGCCGCGCGCTGGCCGACTTCGCTGGACGAGATCAGCAGCAGCTTATCCACGCCGTTCAGCGCGGCGGTGAATGCGGCTTCATCCGTGTAGTCCGCCTGACGAACCACAATTCCCTGCTGGCTTAAGGCTTCAGCTTTTGCCGGGTTACGTACGATGGCCACAATCTGGTTAGCCGGTACGGTGTTCAACAGCTGTTCGATAACGAGATGGCCAAGCTGGCCGGTGGCGCCGGTGATCGCGATCATGATGAATCTCCTTCGTGTTTGTCTGGTGTTGTGGCACACTAGCACCATAGCTAACTTTTAGTAAGTACGTACAAAAAGGTAAGTATGAAAACAACGATACCGACGCTCAGCGAACAATTGCGCGATGGCAATCTCTTCGCGGAACAGTGCCCTTCACGAGAGGTGCTCAAACACGTTACCAGCCGCTGGGGGGTACTGATTCTGCTGGCGCTGCGCCAGGGAACGCATCGCTTTAGCGATCTGCGCCGTAAAATGGGCGGGGTGAGCGAAAAGATGCTGTCCCAGTCGCTTCAGGCGCTCGAGCAGGACGGGTTTGTCGATCGCGTGTCGTATCCGGTGGTGCCGCCGCACGTAGAGTATAGCCTGACCCCGATGGGGATCGAGGTCAGCGAGAAAGTCGCCGCGCTGGCGGACTGGATTGAGGTGAATACGCCGAAGGTGATGGCGAATCGGGACGATCGCGCGGCGTAAAAGCCGGGTGGCGGCTTCGCCTTACCCGGCCTATCCATAATCTTCCATCCTGTAGGCCGGGTAAGCGAAGCGCCACCCGGCACAATCGCCGCTACTTACTTAAATCCAGGTGATAAATCGCGAACCCAATATCATCCGTCGCGACCTGTTTCATCGGATACTGCGCCTTCTCCTTAATAAACGCGGCTGCCTTCTCGGACGGTGACGTTTCAAAGCGGATATCCAGCGGCGTATCGCTGTGGATCGGCGCCAGACGCCAGTTGTTATCCACCGCCGGATGAATTTCGCCGGCCTTTTTCGACTCCGCGCTGATCCACGCCGCCAGCACAGAGCGGTTCTCGTCCGGCGAGGCAAAGGCGATGTGGCTATCTCCCGTACCGGCAAACTTACCGCCGTAGGCACGGTAGTTATTGGTCACCACCAGGAAAGTGGCATTCGGATCGATCGCCTTGCCGTTGAAGGTCAGGTTTTTAATGCGCTCCGCCTGCGGGTTGATCGCCTGACACTCGCCGTCATATTTCGCCGGCTGGGTGACGTCAATCTGGTAGTTCACGCCGTCGATCACGTCGAAGTTGTAGGTGCGGAAGCCGTCCCAGTTAATCAGCGACTGCGGCTTGCTGCTGTGTGGGTCAATCTGGTTAAACTGTCCGGCAGAACACTCCAGCCACTCTTTTACCTCTTTCCCGGTGGCTTTAACCACCACCAGCGTATTCGGGTAGAGATAGAGATCGGCGGCATTACGGAAGGTGAGCTGGCCCTTTTCGACCTCCACATAGCTTGCCGGGTCATTCTTACGTCCGCCCACTTTGAATGGCGCTGCGGCGGAGAGTACCGGCAGTTTCGCCAGATCCGGATCGCCCTGCACAAAGTGTTCGGCATAGGCTTTCTGCGCCATGTTGACGACCTGAACGGTCGGATCGTCCTGCACCAGCGCCAGGAAGCTGTACATGCTGTCGGCGGATTTGCCGATCGGCTTGCTGACGAATTCGCGCGTGGCGTCGTGATCGTGCTTCAGCACGTCGACCAGTTTTTTATCTTCCGCCGCCAGCGATTTTTTCGCCGCAGCGTCGTAAATTGGGCGCGCTTCTGCTTTTGACCGCGTGACCTTCCAGCGGCCGCCGTCGTTATTCAGCACCAGATCCACCACGCCAAGATGGTCGCCCCACATGCCCGGCATCACCGACGGCACGCCGTTAAGCGTCCCTTTCTCAATATCCGCCCCTTTAATGCTGGCAAAGTCTTTGCCCGGGAAGACCGCGTGGGCGTGGCCGAACAGGATTGCATCGACGCCCGGGACTTCACTCAGGTAGTAAACGGAGTTTTCTGCCATGGCCTGGTATGGATCGGCGGAGAGGCCCGAGTGGGCGACAACGACCACCAGATCGGCGCCTTTCTCACGCATTTCCGGCACGTATTTACGCGCGGTTTCGGTGATGTCGTTAACGGTCACCTTACCGTCGAGGTTGGCCTTATCCCACGTCATGATCTGCGGCGGGACAAAACCGATATAGCCGATTTTCAGCGTCTGTTTTTTCCCGTCCTGATCGACAACCTCAGTCTCTTTAATCAGGTAAGGCGTAAAAAGCGGCTTTTGGGTCTTAACGTCGATGATATTGGCGTTAACGTAAGGGAATTTTGCGCCTGCCAGGGCATCGTGCAGGTATGTCAGACCGTAGTTGAATTCATGGTTGCCGAGGTTACCGACGGTATAGTCCAGGGTGTTCATCGCTTTATAAACAGGATGGATCTCGCCTTTTTTCAGCCCCCTGGTCGCCATGTAGTCCCCGAGCGGACTGCCCTGAATCAGATCGCCGTTATCGACCAGCACGCTATTTTTCACTTCGCCGCGTGCGGCATTGATCAAACTCGCCGTGCGTACCAGTCCGAATTTTTCCGTCGGGGTATCTTTGTAGTAATCGAAATCCATCATGTTGCTGTGCAGATCGGTCGTTTCAAGAATACGTAAATCGACCGTCGCTGCCTGCACGCTCGCCGCAATCAGCGTCGCCAGGAGCGTTGCGCTAAACTTAATCATCAGAAGAGTCCTTTTTTCGATCCAGGCCACAAAAGAGTATGTATCTATAACGTGTTGCTTACATAAATGTGAATCCTGACAGAAAAAAGCAACCTGAAACCGGAATTGCTTCACAGATAGCGGAATTGTTCACATTACGATATAACTAAAACAAAGAGTTAACCTCACTGCGTTAACAAAGAGGTGGAAAATGCTAGATAAAATTTGTCAGCTCGCACGGGATGCGGGGGATGCCATCATGCAGGTGTATGACGGTAGTAAACCCATGGAGGTCGTCAGCAAAGCGGACGACTCTCCGGTCACGGCGGCAGATATCGCGGCGCATAAGGTGATCCTGAAAGGGTTACAGGCCTTAACGCCGGACATCCCCGTCCTGTCAGAAGAAGCGCCGCAAAGCTGGGAAGAGCGCCAGCACTGGCAGCGCTACTGGCTGGTGGACCCCCTGGACGGGACAAAAGAGTTCATCAAGCGCAACGGTGAATTCACCGTCAATATCGCCCTGATTGAGAAGGGTAAAGCGGTGCTGGGCGTGGTCTACGCGCCGGTCATGAAGGTGATGTACAGCGCTGCAGAAGGGAAGGCGTGGAAGGAAGAGTGCGGCGTGCGCAAGCAGATCCAGGTGCGCGACGCGCGTCCGCCGCTGGTGGTGATTAGCCGCTCGCACAGCGACAGCGAGCTGCAGGAGTATCTGCAGCAGCTGGGTGAACACCAGACCACCTCGATTGGCTCATCGCTGAAATTCTGCCTGGTGGCGGAAGGACAGGCGCAGCTCTATCCGCGCTTTGGGCCGACGAACGTCTGGGATACTGCGGCTGGTCACGCCGTGGCTGCGGCCGCCGGGGCGCACGTTCATGACTGGCAGGGCAAGCCGCTGGACTACACCCCGCGCGAATCCTTCCTCAACCCCGGCTTCCGCGTCTCTCTTTATTGAGCCAGCAGCTTATGCAGCAGGTCGACAACCTGCTGCACTTCTTCCTGGGTTAGCGCCCCGTCTTTCACCCACTGTACGCGGCCGTTCTTATCCAGCACGACAATCGCAGAGCTCTCTTCCTCCAGCTGCCAGGCCTTACGGGTGACGCCGTTGCTGTCGACGATAAACTGCGACCATGGGTAGAGCTTTTTATTGCTCTCAAGGCTTGAACGCACAAACATCCCGGAGCCCGGAATGGCGTCATCGGTATTCACGATCGTGGTGGTCTGGTAACGATCGTGTGGGAATTTTGCCGCCTTGATCGCCTCCACCAGGTTGGCATTTTTCTCTTTTGCAGATGTACGACCGGCAATATGTTGTACAACTCTCACTTTGCCCGCGAGCTGCGCGCTATTCCAGGCTTTATAGCTAAACTTATCATTGTCGAGAATCAATTCTCCCCGGTCAGCAATGCCGACTGGCGGTACACGTTGTCCTTTTTCAATGTTGTGAGCACAAGCCCACAGGGGCAGCAGCAGGCAGGCTGCTGCAAGGATAGTACGTAGGGTCATGGCGTTTCCTTATTGTTTGCAGGTGATCCGACCACTTGGTCATGCACTTTTAATGATAAGTGCGATCAATGTGGTTTTCCCGCAATCCCGATGCCACTTTGCGGGTGAACGCACATATCCATGAAAAAACGACGGCTTATACTGCGCTCAGTCACGCTTTGCAAAGATTATTCTGAATAATTGTAATCAAACGGTAAATAAACTTATGCACACTGGGTAACACCGTAGTTCTGGTCTATAGTCATTGGGCATTAAAATTTGCGCTCAGGACAGTCGGGCCGATTGTGGCACCGCAAGAGCGTATGATTCGCAGGAGATACAAGAATGAAAATTTTCCAACGCTACAACCCGCTTCAGGTGGCGAAGTACGTGAAGATC
>OJZA01000451.1_pt1 | contig 10932 bp, 7 predicted proteins | sample 1614311 | NCBI WGS metagenome assembly OJZA01 (sample SAMN04436923, study PRJEB24849) | human gut metagenome | biome: human gut; feature: NICU; material: stool | host: Homo sapiens | place: USA: Saint Louis, MO | collected 2012-05-20
AGCCACATGCCGTGGACAGGCCGAGTGCCACCTCTCACCCCAGTGTCTCTGCGCACCCTTCGACAAGCTCATCGGCCTCCCCGAGGCCACGTGCCAGGACGTCCAGAGCCACCGCTGGCAGCGCACTGGAGATGCTTGCCGCCCTGCCGGTGAAAGGGCGAGCGCCGAAGACGGGGTACTCCCGCCAGCAGTTCGGGGACGCCTGGTTGGACGTCGACCGCAATGGGTGCGACACGCGCAACGACATTCTGCGTCGTGACCTCGTCAACAAGACGTACAAGTCCGGAGCCGGCGAGTGTGTCGTCGCCTCCGGGGATCTCCCCGATCCCTACACCGGACGAGTGATTACCTTTCACCGCGGGCAGAAAACCTCGTCGGCAGTGCAGATCGACCATGTCATCGCCCTGTCGAATGCCTGGCAGACTGGCGCCCAGAATATCCCGCTGCAGCAGCGGGTGGCCCTAGCCAACGACCCGCTCAACCTCCTGGCAGTCGACGGTCCGGCCAATCAACAGAAGTCCGATGCGGACGCCGCAACCTGGCTACCGGCGAACACGTCGTTCCGTTGCGCCTATGTGGCTCGTCAGGTGAGTGTGAAGAAGAAGTACCGGCTGTGGGTGACGCCGGCGGAGAAGGACGCCATGACCCGAGTGCTGCGCGGCTGCCCGAACCAGCCCGTGCCCGACGTGGCGAACGCACCGATCGTCAAGGCTCCGACAGGGATGACGAAGACCCCAGCCACCAAGCCCAGGACGTCCACGCCAAAGATAGCCCACACGACGTCCAAGCCCAAGCCACCCCGGAACAGGACGGCTCCGAAGACACGCCACACCACAAGGCCCAAGCCAGTCAGCGATGGCGCGTACTACGCGAGGTGCAAGGACGCCTGGGCTGCAAGCGCAGCCCCACTCCACCGCGGTGAGTCCGGGTACCGAACCGGGCTGGACCGCGACGGGGATGGAATCGCCTGCGAAAAACCACCACGCTGAGGGGTGAGTGGGTTCCGTCACGGTGCCACGCCTGGGCCATGAGCCGCGCCTCACCAACGAAAAACACCACTGTAGTGCCGCCAGAAGAACGGCCATCTGTGCAGAATCGCTGTCCCAGCCACACGTGTGCTCCACCAGATGGCGCCGGTTCGGGGAAACTGCACCAGGCGGTCGTCAAGACCCCCCATGACCGGGAAGTCCCGATGCCGATCCACGAGGACCCTTCGGAGGTGACCCATCCGCTACAGTTGATCCACCCAGGTGGAGGATGAGGCGGAGATGGAGCGGCAGCTTCGTGTTCATCGCCGCCTCAAGGACGAAGGCCTGCTCTGAGCTCCGCTGACCTGCCTCCCAAGGATTTTACTTGGTGAGGGGATCCCAACTTGGTCCGTGACGAACGCGAAGGGCGAGGTGAGCAAGACCACTACCATGATGTTTTCTGCAGCCGCACTGCATGCGCAAGGCTACCAGGCTCGTGTTGCCGATGCGTCCTTGCATGGCTCGGCAGCGTCGTGTGCAGCCAAAGCGGCCGCTTCGGAATCATCGGGCCTGCCAGTGGCGATGGTTTTTGTGGTTGGGGCCACGCCCCAACCACGCTCACAATCCTGCGTGACTAACCCTGACCCCGGTCTTGTCCAGACGGGGCGTCCTGCCACGGCTGTGTGCACTGCCCAGGCTCACCACCATCTGCATCACCCACACCACTCCTTTGGATCCGCCGTTTCTGACGTGCCCCATCGACAACCGCAGTGAGCCCTCCTATGCCAGCACCAACAAGAGCAGCGGGAATGACACCAACTCCATGGCGAGCGAGAGCGGGGATGATCACCACCATGAGGATGATCGACACAACCCGACCTATCTTTGACATGAAACTCCTTCTTGACCGTGAAGTGGAGCGACGCCCCTATGGAGCTGTCTGCAAGATCACGAACACAGAGCGTGTCATCTGTATTAGCCCCGTGCGATCAAACAAAACCTGATCACATCATATCAACACCTCATCGCGGTTCATCGGATGCCCGCGGTACTCATCCAGTCGGGGTTCGAACCCCGACTGGGAATGCGTCATGGGGTGCACAATGTGTCAGGGCCATGGACGTTCATCGGAGAGTCATCTCCCTCGTTAAGCGCTGCACCGACTGATACTTCATCGTTCTACAACTGCGTCACCCAGGTGCGGTGAATCGTGAGATCCTCGTTCTGCTCAGGGTGAAACGCCAATGCCGTGATCCGACCCTGCTGGACGCCGACCACACTGCCATCACCCACGGTCGCGATGGCCTGGACGCCGGGCCCGAGTTCCACCACTCGAGGCGCGCGAATGAAGGTGGCCGGCACCGATCCGTATCCCTTGACGTCGAGGGTGGTCTCGAAGGAGTCCACCTGGCTTCCGAACGCATTGCGTCCCACGACGACGTCGAGTACTCCGAGGGTCTGCTGGCCCACAGCGGCGTCTCGAACCTCACGTGCGCAGTAGATGAGTCCGGCACAGGTCGCCAAGGTGGGCAGACCACCGGCGATCGCGTCACGCAACGGCTGGTCGAGGTGGAATGCACGCGCCAGCTTGTCGAACACCGTCGACTCCCCGCCGGGCAGGACGATTCCGTCCAGTCCGTCAAGATCGGCTGGTCGCCGCACCTTCCTCACCTGCACATCGAGTTGCCGAAGCTTGGCGGCGTGCTCGTCCACTCCTCCCTGCAGGGCAAGGATGCCGACCCTCACCATCCGCGTTCGGCAAGTCGGTGGGGCGCGGGCACGTCGGCGACGTTGATGCCAACCATGGCCTCTCCCAGGCAGCGGGACACGTCGGCGATGCCCTGGGGATCGTCGAACATCGTCGTGGCCTTGACGATCGCCGCAGCACGTTTGGCAGGATTTCCGGACTTGAAGATGCCCGATCCTACGAAGACGCCCTCGGCTCCCATCTGCATGACGAGCGCGGCGTCCGCCGGGGTGGCGACTCCACCGGCGACGAACATGACGACTGGAAGCTTGCCGGTGTGGGCCACCTCGTCGACGAGATCGTAGGGGGCCTGGAGCTCCTTGGCTGCGACGTAGAGTTCGTCGTCGTCCATGCTGGTGAGTTTGTTGATCTGGCCGCGGATGGTGCGCAGGTGCTTGACGGCCTCGGAGACGTCCCCGGTGCCCGCTTCCCCCTTGGACCGAATCATGGCTGCACCCTCGGTGATGCGCCGCAGGGCCTCGCCCAGGTTGGTCGCGCCGCACACGAAGGGGACGTCGAAGTCCCACTTGTTGATGTGATTGGCGTAGTCAGCCGGGCTGAGCACCTCGGACTCGTCGATGTAGTCCACCTTGAGTGCCTGCAGCACCTGTGCCTCGACGAAGTGGCCGATGCGGGCCTTGGCCATCACCGGGATGGACACGGCGTCCTTGATGGCCTCGATGAGCTCGGGGTCGCTCATCCGTGCCACGCCGCCCTGGGCGCGAATGTCTGCTGGCACGCGCTCCAGGGCCATGACGGCCGACGCCCCGGAATCCTCGGCGATCCTCGCCTGGTCGGGGGTGACGACGTCCATGATGACGCCTCCCTTGAGCATGTCGGCGAGTCCTCGCTTGACTCGGGTCGTGCCGGTGTGTGAGGTCCGAACCTCTGTGTTCTCAGTCATGGGCTCCATCCAAGCCGGGCAAGTGGTCCATCACAAGATCCACATCACACGAGTTGCAATGGACCACTTTTGGGGAGTTCACTGAGTGAGGTCCAGTTCTCGCCCCATTTCCCAGGAGGTGCCCGTGCGATATTTCCTAGGAGGTTCCCGTGCGATCGGATCTCGTCGTCGATCTGCCCGTGACGCTGGATCGCACCGATGACACTGCACTCCCCCAGCAGCTGGCCCAGCAGATCCGCGCTCTCATCGGACGTGGGGTGCTCAATCCCGGCGATCAACTTCCCAGCGGACGCGCTCTGGCCGGCGAACTGTCGGTGGCCCGTGGCACGGTCGTCACCGCCTACGAGGAGCTGTGCGCCGAGGGATATCTGGTCGCCCGTCACGGTTCTGGGACGATGGTAAATCCGAACCTTGCCCACCTGCACCCGCAGGGAACCACCACCCCACTACGTGCCCCGGTGCGTCACAGTCATCTCGTCAAACTGACCCCGGGCGCTCCCGACACCTCCGACCTGGCCGATCCGTCCTGGCGCGCGGCATGGCGGCAGGCCGCAGCCCATCCGGGGATCACCAACACCGATCCGCTGGGGCTGCCAGAACTGCGCTGGCAGATTTGCGAGCACCTGCGTCAGATGCGCAGTCTGGTGTGTGACCCGGGCCAGGCCGTCGTCACGTCTGGGGCCCGGGAAGGTCTTGCCCTGCTACTGCATGTTGCACGGGGTTCCCGGCAAACCATCGGTGTCGAGTCGCCGGGATACCCGAGCCTGCGCAAGGTGCCGCCCGCGCTGGGGCATCACACCGTCAACCTGCCCACCGACGAGCATGGTCTGCTCACCGACGAGCTGCCAGAGCAGGGGTTGGACGCCGTCCTGGTGACCCCAGGGCACCAGTACCCCGATGGCGGCAGTCTGTCGACACCGCGTCGAGTCGAGTTGGCCGCCTGGGCAGCACGTACCCACAGCTGGATCATCGAGGACGACTTCGATTCCGAGCTGCGTCACGTCGGCCAACCGCTTCCAGCCCTGGCAACCCTGCAGCCCTCCCACACCGTCCTGCTGGGAACGTTCTCCTCGGTGATGACGTCTGCCCTGGCCTGCGGGTATCTCATCGTCCCACCTCGTCTTGTCCCGGTGATTCGAGATCATCGCCGGGCCACCGGTCAGCCGGTCGGAGCCCTGGTGCAACATGCCCTGGCCAGTTATCTGGAGACCGGGGCACTGCGGCGGCGAACCCAACGGCTACGCCAAGTGTATCGCCGTCGCCGTCAACTCGTCATCGACACCTTGGCAGACGTCGATGGCACCGAACTCCTGCCGATCAATGGCGGGTTGCACGCGGTACTCGTCATCGATCCCACCAGCCATGCCTCCTTCTGTGGGGCAGCGGACCCGCATGCAACCAGTTCAGAGCTGGAAGCCTCCCTGGTCCGTTCCTGCGCTGCCCATGGGATCGGGGTACGTGCCCTGTCCCAGTACTGGGGTGGCGAAGGCGCCAAGCATGGCATCGTCCTGGGGTTCGGAAGGCTGAGCGACGAGGTCCTCACCGCTGCCCTGGAGCAGGTGGCGAGGATCATTCGGGCAGAGGAACGATGAGATGTATCCCCATCACTCCGACGTCGTAGCCACACGTCGGGCGATCTCGTCGAGGAATGCGGCAACTCCTTCCGGGCCATCACAGAGGATGTCTGCGCGGGAGGCGAGTTGTGGCTGCTCGGCGGAGTACGACACCACACGAGCTCCCGATCCGCCGTGCCGGATCCATTCGTCGACGGCGCCGAAGGCCGGCACGTCCCCCAGGTCGTCGCCGCACATGACGATGATCCTGGCATGCGTCTGCTCCTGCAGTTCGCGCAAGGCATCATCCTTGCCGATGCTCTCGGCCTTGAGCTCGATGACCTCGCGACCTTCCTCGGCGTGCAGATCGTGCTGGTCGGCCACCTCGTGACACAGTGGGGCGAAGATACGCCATGCCGCCCTGCTGTCGCGTGCCCGCCGGGTGTGAACCGCAACGGCACGCCCCTTGTCCTCGACATGTGTACCAGCGAGCCGGGAGTCGGCCACGCACATCTGATCGATGCGCTCTGTGAGTTCGGACACCGCTCGACGCACCTGTGGCGGGTCGTCCGGAACGATCAGTTTCCCACTGGCGACGTCGTAGCGTTCCACCCCGTACTGGCCCAGGACGACGAGATGATGCAGCTGGGGATCGGTGTCGAGTCCAGCCATCTCGCGCACGGCCTGCACCGGACGTCCGGTGATGATCGCGCAGCCGCCCAGCGCTGCCCCAATGTGGCCGATGGCGTCTCGGCTCGCCGGGAGAATACGACTCTGGGTGGGATCGGAGACGATGGGCGCCAGCGTCCCGTCAAAGTCCATGGCAAGCAGGGTGGTCTGCGGGTCAGCAGCGATCGCATCCACGACGTCCTGGCCGGCACTGGTCGTGGCGACCCACGAGCGCGGTCCGAGCCGCACCCCGTCCGGCAAGGTGATGACGTCCGCGGACTCAGCTGAGCGCAAATGTTGTGCATCATCCATGCCTTCATCGTCACACACGGAGCAACGCACCGTTGGTATCCTTCACACAAAGGAGGAGATTCTCATGACCTCTACATCAGATGACCTGGCGACATTCATCGTCGTCGCCAACAGACTCCCAGTGGACCGTGTTGTCAATGAGGACGGAAGCATCGACTGGACGACGTCACCTGGTGGCCTCGTCACGGCACTTGAACCCGTCATGCAGCGCAAGGGTGGTGCGTGGATCGGTTGGCACGGTGCCCCGGACGAAACCGTCGAGCCCTTCCACCACGAGGGGTACGACATCGTCCCAATACCGTTGAGCGCCCAGGAAGTCACCGAGTACTACGAGGGCTTCTCCAACGCGAGCCTGTGGCCGCTCTACCACGACTGTGTCGTCGATCCCGAGTTCCACCGTGAGTGGTGGGACTCCTATCGCACGGTCAACACCCGATTCGCCGAGGAGGTCGCCAAGCGGGCGGCGAAGAATGCCACGGTGTGGGTGCAGGACTACCAGCTGCAGCTGGTCCCCCGGATGCTGCGTGAGGCCCGCCCGGACCTCAAGATCGGTTTCTTCCTGCACATCCCCTTCCCCCCGATCGAGCTCTACCAGCACATCCCGTGGCGTGGTGAGCTCGTCGATGGCCTGCTTGGCGCCGACCTCATCGGTTTCCAGACGCCGGGAGCGGCCCACAACTTCGCCCGGCTGGCCCATCACCGCGACGGTGTCACTGGCCCCGACGACTCAGACGACATCGCCACCCTGTCCGATGGTCGCGTCGTGAAGATCAAGGACTTCCCCATCTCCATCGACGCCCGGGGATTCCACGAGCTGGCATCGTCTCCCCAGGTGCACCAGGAGGCCGAGGAGATGCGCACGGAACTCGGCAACCCATCGACAATCATCTTCGGTGTGGATCGGCTGGACTACACCAAGGGTCTTCGGCAGCGCATTCGGGCCATCGGCGAACTCTTCGACGAGGGCAAACTCGACCAGGAAGACTGCGTCTTCCTGCAGCTGGCCACCCCGTCCCGGGAGCGAGTCGAGGAGTACAAGATCCTGCGCAACGACATCGACCTGCTGGTGGGCCGCATCAATTCGGCCTCCGATACCCTGGCCCGTCCCCGGATCGCCTACCGCCACACCTCGGTGCCGCGCAGCACCCTGGCGGCCATGTACCAGATCGCCGACATCATGATCGTCACACCGTTGCGCGACGGCATGAACCTCGTCGCCAAGGAATACCTGGCCTGCCGCGATGACGACAACTCGGCCCTCATCCTCTCCGAGTTCGCCGGAGCCGCTCTGGAGCTTGACGAGGCATACATGATCAACCCGTATGACATCGACGGCATGAAGGCAACGATCATGGAGGCCATCAATGACTCCCCGCAGGCCCGCGCCCAGAAGATGCGTGCCATGCGACAGCAGGTCTTCGCCCACACGATTGACGACTGGGCAGATTCCTTCCTCACCGAGCTGGGTGAGTGATCATCCTGCCCATCTGAGCGCATGCCCAGGTGGGGGAAGCTGGTCCAATCATCCTCTGACAATGATCAATCATCTTCTGACAACTGAACGCAGCTGTGGGGCCCGTCGTTGACGAACCCCACAGCTGCGTCATGACTTTCTGCACTGCATCAGATGTCCAGACCATGCCAGATCGGGAATCATGACCTGGTTGGCCATGAATCGCACTGACGAGCTGCAGATGTGCATCACGGATTCCTCAGATCTGCCCGCAGTGGGAGCTTCGGAACGATGAACGCCTCACTGGCCGCAGCATTGTCGGGGGCTATGAGCAACAGCCCCAGTCCATTGCGTGGTGCCGTCTTGAATGCTGCCGGAACGAACGGCACTGTGAGCTCGGCGTCCTGCTGCCCTGCGCCGATGGTCAGGGTCTGCCCATCTGCGAAGACCTTGTGGTTCGGGTCATAGGTGGCCTTGAGGGTGCGGTCGTGATGTTCGTCGTCGACGCCGGAGGTGGTCTCCACCCGGTAGGTGAACCTGCCGTTGATCCCGACCGTGGAGGCATCGACCGGCAGTACGACAGTGCTGGAATCGGTGGGCGCAATGGCGAGGTGCCCAGCAGGCGTGATCTCCTCGGTGGCGAGATCGGCAATGAACACCTCGGCCACACCGTTGGCGTACCCCTCGTTGACCAACCCGGAATCCGTCGCGAAGACAGCCTTGTCCGGCTTGCCGTTGTTGTCGGTGTCGAGGATGACGGCGTACTCGTTCAACGCGGCATTGGAGTGGTTGGAGTAGGTGTTGATGGCGAATTGCAGCGTCGTGTCCGAACCATTCTGGGCTGAGGCCACCCCGATGGCTCGTACGTCCCATCCGCGATCGGACGCAGTCTCCTTGTGGCCTCTCGCGTCCACAGTTCCCAGGGTGAATGTCTGGACCGTGGCTGGGACGGCTGGTGCCTGCTTGGTCAGTTTGATGGCGTTGCTGGCCTTGTTGAGTACAGGTTTGCCGACCATCGTGACACCAGCGTCGGCACGAGGCACGAGCAGGTACGGCACATGTGTTTTCTCACTGCCGCTGGTGGCGGTGACGATTCCTTCGATCGCATGGAAGCTGGACTGGTCGTCCTTGTCACTGGAGGTGCCGATCTTGTCGACGCTGGTGGACAGATACACCTGCGCGCTCTTGCTCGCACCAGGGCCGATGGTGAGGGTGGACGGGCTCACGGTGACCTCGGCCGCATCGGAGTTGGCTGACGCCTGGGTGGTGAGCCGGTAGGTCTTGGCGCTCGTGGAGTGGTTGGTGAGCTTCACCGTTCGAGCGCTGGAGTACGCATCCGTGATCTCGACGAACCCATAGCTCAACGAGGGGTCTGCGACCGAACCGAGTTTGGTGGTGGTCACGTCTCCATGAGCGGACGTGGTGGCCTTCACCAGGGCCACCGGGTCGACGAGTCCCGCTCCGGTGAGATGCGTGTCGGTGCCCTTGATGCCGTCATGGTCTGCAGTGGTGACGATGGCCTGGCCGATCTGCTGATGGGTCCAGTCCGGATGGGCCTGGATGCCAAGGGCAGCCACCCCGGCGACATGTGGGGTGGCCATCGACGTGCCAGACATGGTGATGCCATCGCTACCCGATCCCACTGCCACGGATGTGATGGACACGCCGGGAGCGCCCACCGATGGGTGCGCAGCGGATGTTCCCGTGATGGGGCCTGAAGAAGTGAAGTCAGCCGGGTGGCGGTACTCGGAATTCGCAGCGGAATTTCCCTGCAGGGTGATGGTGTTTCCGTCGGCTCCGTGCAAGGTGTCACCGTCGGATTTCGCACCGAGTGGTCCACGAATCCCCAGGAAGGGGATGGTGACCTCGTACTCCTCGCCGGTGTCCGGGTTCCCGGTGATCGGACCCTCGAAGGGCGGCAGGGTGTCATCGGTGTTGATCATGGCTGCAGCGGCGGCACCAGCCTTCTGGGCATGGACGGCACGGGCCACTCGAGCACATCCGCCACGGGTGCTCACCGCGAGTTGGTTGGCGCCGAATGTGATGCCGTTGGATCGGTAGGCCTGCTCGGAGCAGCCGAGCGACTCGTCCTCCTCGGTCGCGGGATCGTCCTTGAGGATGACGACGTCATAGGTGCTGGCGAGCTTGGCATCGTTGGCATTGATGGCTTGGATACGGTGACCGTCAGCGGTGGTGAGGACCGCTCCCGGGAAGGTCTCAGCATGATCGACGGCTGCCACCGAGATGACGCCGTGACCGGTGGAGGGAGAACCGACCAGGTACGGATTGTGTCCTTCGTTGCCGGCAGCCACCACCATGATGACGCCGCTGGCGACGGCATTGCGGGCAGCCACGGCATCTGGGGCGTCAGCCGTGCCATAGGTGCCTCCCAGGGAGAGGTTGGCGACGTCCATCTGATTGGCGACCGCCCAGTCGATGGCCTCGGTCGTCACGTCGGTGGTACCTGCGCATCCGAAGACGCGCACCGCGTAGAGATCGGCATGTGGGGCAACACCGGGGCCAACCTTGAACTTCTTGTCCGCCGTGGTGCCGTCGTACGGTCCATGGTACGTGTCACCACTGGTGGTGACGCCGAGGCCTGCGATGGTGCCTGCCACGTGTGAGCCATGCCCGGCAGCGGCGCAGTCCAATGGGTTGGGATCTGGATGTGGTTTGCTCTTGGGATCCGATGCGTCGTACCTGTCGCCAACGAGGTCGACGCCACCCTTGACCTTGGCGGCCTTGGTACCGAAGAGAGCAGGGTCGGCAATCCGGTCGGATTTCCTGGATGCTGCTGTGAACGCGTCGGGGGTGCCCGGACCGCCGAAATCGGCGTGGGTGTAGTCGATCCCGGTGTCCAGCACGGCGATCTTGACGTTCTTGCCGGTGTATCCGACGTCCTGCCACACCTTGTCAGCTTCCAGGAAGGGTACCGAGGTGTCATTCGTCGGTCGGACCTTGTAGCGAGGCGCGCCATGGATCGCGACAACCTCGGGGAGGGCTTCGATCTTCTTGAGCTCGTTACCACGCACCCGTGCGTGCACCCCGTTGTAGGCAGATGCCATCTGACTGACGACGTGTCCGCCGGATGAATTGATCTGTGAGATCACGGACTTCTGGGATCCCTTGATCCTTTCTCTCAGTTGGCTGCGTTGTTTGGACGACATCTTGGTGCCTGATCTCGCCTCGACGACCGCCACTGGATCTTTCCTGAGTTCCACGATGACATTTGTCTCGGCCTCGGAATTCATGACGTGCGGTGTGAAGTCAGTACCGATGACGCCACCCTTCGAGGCGGGGCGTGGGGTGATGCTATCCGTCTGGGT
>OJZA01000465.1_pt1 | contig 10520 bp, 6 predicted proteins | sample 1614311 | NCBI WGS metagenome assembly OJZA01 (sample SAMN04436923, study PRJEB24849) | human gut metagenome | biome: human gut; feature: NICU; material: stool | host: Homo sapiens | place: USA: Saint Louis, MO | collected 2012-05-20
CCACATGGCGATGGGGAGGTTGAGGTAGCGCTTCTTCTTCACCGCGTCCAGGTTCTTGGTCGCCGGATTCGATTCCAGGATCTTGATCTTCTCGCTGTAGGGCTGGGAGTCGTAGTCGACGAAGGCAATGGCGTCGGGGTTCATCGTCGCCACCTTCTCCCAGCCGATGCGCACCCAGGTGTCGTTGACGTCGTGGGCGCCGTTCTGCGCACCAGCCGCATTGATGATGGCCTGTGGACCGCCCTTGCTTCCGCTGGTGAAGACCGTGTCCTTGGCCGAGTCGAAGAGCAGCACCGTCGGGGTCTTCCTGGCCTTCGGAGCCTTCTGGAGGGCGTCGAGCCGATCGTCCATGTCCTGCACGGCCTTCTTGCCGGTCTGCTCGTTGCCGGTGAGGGTGGCAAGGTTGGTGATATCGGTCCGCACTGCGTTCCAGGGGTCCATGACACCGCGGGCGCTCTGCCCGTCCTTCTGTCGGCATGACTCGGTGAGAAGGTAACTGTTGATGCCCTTGTCGTGCAGGTTGTCGGGGGTGAGGTTGTTCGCCTCGGAGAATCCGTAGTCCCACCCGGCGACGACGACGTCGGGCCTGTTGGCGATGACCGACTCAAGGGTCATGTAACCCTTGACGCCCTCGTGCAGACTGTTGATGGTGTCGGCCCCGTACTTGGCAGTGAGGATCTCCTTGTCCCGATCTGCCGAACTTATCGCGGCGATCTGCTTTTGCGCCCCGGCGCTCAGCGCCATGGCGATGATGCTGCCGTCATTGACGTAGAGTCGCTCGGCCTTCTTGGGGTAGGTGACCTTCTTGCCACAGTTGGTCACGGTGACTTCGTTGGAGTCCTTGGCGGACTCGCCGCTCTTGGAGGCTGATCCACCGCCACAGGCGGTGAGTCCCACAGCCAGGCAGGAGGCCAGGACGACGGGTAGGAGTTTGGTGGACATTTCAGTTTTCCTCTCGGTTGGGATTGGGCAGCGGTGCGGTGCACACGAGTTCCTGGCTGCCGTCGGGAGTGGTGACATGGTGTGCGACGACGTGGAATGCCGTCGCGACGTTCGATGGGCTGAGCGCCTCACGAGCCGGACCTGCGGAGAGCACTCCGCCGTCGGCCAGGACGACCACGTGGTCGAAATGCGAAGCAGCCATGCCGAGGTCGTGGATGGTGGCGACCACCGTCCGACCGCTGGCGCGCAGCGTGTCCAGCAGCATGAGTTGGTGACGCACGTCGAGGTGATTGGTCGGCTCGTCCAACATGATGAGGTCGGCGCCCTGGGCCAGGCCACGGGCGATGACGGCGCGGCGCCGCTCACCGCCCGACAGGTGGTCACAACGACGATCGATGAGGTGGTCCAGTCCCACCAAGGCCAGGGAGTCCCGGATGATCCGCCGCTCGGAACGCTGCCCCACCTGCCACGGCTTGCGGTGCGGGGTACGTCCCAGCGCGACCATCTCACCCAGCAGGAGGTCAGGCGATGGCGACTCCTCCTGCCCGACGAAGGCCATGAGCCGGGCACGTTGCATGGGGGTGTAGTCGGTGACGGAGGTGCCGTCGAGCAGGACGTCGCCGGAATTGAACTGCCGCACCCCGGCGATGGATCGCAGCAGAGTCGACTTGCCGACTCCGTTGACGCCGACGATGGCGGTGAGCTTCCCCGGCTCGGCGGTGAAACTCACGTCGTCGACGATGACGCGGTCGTTGATGCGGCACTGGACATTGCAAACTTCGAGACGTGTCATGACTCACTCGAGAATCGGTACTGGCTGCGCCCCATGAGGTACAGGAAGATGGGAGCGCCGATGAACCCGGTGACGACGCCGAGCGGCACCTCCTGTGGTGCCGCGATGACGCGGGCGCCGACGTCCACCCACAGCAGGAAGAGGCTGCCGATGGCGGCGGCGACGGGCACCATCGACCGGTGACTGGCTCCCACGAGCAGCCGGGACATGTGCGGAATGACGAGCCCGACGAATCCGATGCCGCCGGAGACCGCCACGAGCACCCCGACGAGTACCGAGTTGCCGACGAACAGTGCCTTGCGCACCTTGGTGTCGGGGATGCCGAGGGATCGAGCGACGTCGGTGCCAGCTGAAAGGGCATCGAGCCAGCCAGAGAACGCGATCATGAGCACGGCGGACAGAGCGGTGACGATGGCAGCCACCCACAAGCTGTCCCAGGTGGCACCGGCCACCGATCCCAGCATCCAGTACAACACCGACTGCGCCGCACGCGGATCCGAGCTGCGAAAGACGAGGAAACTCGCCAGTGCCGAGAACGCCGCAGAGAGCACGACGCCCGAGAGCACCAGCCGCAGCGGTGTCATGCCACCCTGGGCCATGGAGATGAGGTACACCAGACCAGCGGCTCCCAATGCCCCCACCAAGGCTCCGAGGGTGAGCCGGTGAGGACCCCAGGAGGCGAACATCCCCAGGGCGATGACCGCGGTGGCCCCCACACTCGCACCGGCCGAGACACCCAGCAGGTAAGGATCGGCCAGCGGGTTGCGCACCAAGGTCTGCATACCGCTTCCGGCCAGGGCGAGTCCGGCCCCGACGATGATCGCCAGCAGTGCCCTGGGAGCACGCAGATCCCAGACGATGACATCGATCGTCGGGTCGGGGCCCGGCTCGCCAGTGATCCTGGCCCCAACCGTGTCAAGAACGCCACGCATTGGCAATGGTTCCGAACCAATGGTCAGCGAGACGACGGCGCTGACGACGATGAGCACGACGAGGATGATCACCAGGGGTGCCACCGGCAACCGGCGGTCACGCTCGGCCGACCGTCTTAAGGAAGGCATAGCTGTTCCTTCTGGGTGCGAGGACCTTGATGCGAGGCCCGAACGACACAAGTCATGCATGGGGTCTTCGGACTTCGGATCACTCTCGGTCGGCCCTTCCCAGAATCACTCCCAGTGGTCTCGCCGACGTCGTCACCGTCACCGCTGCGCAACAGTCCCGGATTCCCACCGGGTTCACCGCGACCTCATCGGGGCCGCACCATGCACGCGACGCAGATTAGCACCTGTGCACGCAACTCGCGACGTGCCGTTCCGCCAACCCCTTGCCGTAGCCGCCCGCCAGCCCCTTGCCGTAGCCGCCCGCCAGCCCCGTGTCGCAGGCGCGTCGGGCACGTGGAACGCTGCAGCACGTGGACCTGGGGGTGCGGCCGGGGCAGTACCTCGCACCCCCGTGGCAATTCGGTTCGACAAGACACCCGTGCCACGCCACGTGGCAGGCACCACGATCCCCAACACATCTGCCACGGAGACGAACGGGCCACACCTCGCCACAGACTGGATCTCCACACCGCGCAGAGCTCCCCAACTGCGAAAAGTTGTGCTCCCGGCGCCGCTTCATACCTGGAGTACAACTTTGTGGCTGAAAAATTCTTCCTACCAGCACAAGCGTGAGGGTAAGTACAATTTTCTCGACTGGTTCAGTAGCCAGAACCACAGGGAGCAGCCTCGAAGACTGCACTCAGACACCCAGTCCGAGGGTGCAAGTACAATCTTTCGGTCAAAAAGTTGTGCTCTACCGTCCCGAAAGGGGAAGTGCACTCAGCTTTCCGGTGTATCGGAACACGCTCTGCCTGACCAGGAGCTTGACGAGATGGATCACAAGGACTGAAAAAGTCAGGATGCCTCGTCACCTTTCCACAGATAGTGAAATCCGCGACCTGCCATCGCCTCTGACGAAGGCTGCAGTACTCCATCAGCCATGAGATCCTTGAGGACCTGTCCGACGTTGGAAGCCCTCACCCCCAGGATGGCGCCCAACTCTGTCGTACTAATACGCCCTCGATGCCGGGCATATTGACGAGCCGTCACTGCTCTACTGGGCACTGAACGCTTCAAACCGCGATTCGCATATTCCATGTCCAGCTGCTTGTTTGCTCTCTTGGAAAGGGTAAACGCGGGGAGGGCTTCGTCGGGAACGCCGCGGATGGGCTTCAGCAAGGGTTCGCCATCACACTCCGTCTGCCGTAGGAGCTCAAGGGTTTCGTGAACTTCCTCGACGGGGACTTGCAGGTAGGGAGCAAGAATGTCCTCGTCGATCCAGAGATGATCTGTGAGGAAACGCATAACCATCAAAGTGCGGAGGTTTTGCATGAGCTCGGGAACATCCATACCAGTCAGCCACGATGTCCATGCCACGTCAGGACCGACACCGGAAAGCGTCGTCACCACATAGGGACCGTCAATTTCCCGAATGGTCGGCATGCGAAGCCCCCGGCGAAGCAAATCACCAACCATACGGTCAACTCCGATACCTTCACGTTCTGCAATTCGAAGTGATGCCAAGAGCTCAGTGAGAGCAACGTTCCTGGACGTCGATGGGTGGGTGATGATGTTCTCAGCCGTCACACCTCCGAAGAATCCTCCGGGGCTGGTAACTCGCAAGACGGCTCCTTCGTGCTCGATGAGCGTTGCATCGGACAGCCCCCATTCACGATGAGCCAACCCATTGACGATGGCCTCACGAATGGCACGTTCCGGCAGCTGGCGGACCTGCCCCTCGACAAGTCCCGAAGACACATGCGACAAAGGGTTGTACGCCCGCGCGACGGCGAACGTCCGTTGGAGCTGCTCAAGCAGTGATACCCCACCAATACGTACTCGGTCACCGCTGTCCTGACCGGGCATGTCGCGACGTATGTAGTCAAGGCATGGCTCGGGACGCCCCACAAAGACCAGAGCAGCAGCATTGGTGAGCTTGCCATCACCATCAATGGCGTTCAACCGGGACAGCAACTCACGACTCGTACAGTTGGCCAATTCCACCGCCGCCTCGTCGGTGCTGGCTTGAAGGAAGGCGCGTGCTGCGTCAAGGGCAGCAGGTCGCACTTCCTCCAGGCTCACGTTTGAGAACTGCGCCGACCAGTCGTAGCGGATGGAGTACTGATGGCGGTGGTGCCATGACGTTGCGTCGATCTCCTCGCAATGATCACCAATCCGCCAGCGGATCTTTCCCTTGACCTTGATCGGTTCCAGCGCGGTGGGTGATCTGACGATCAACAACCTGGCATCGTGAACGTGGACTTCTCGGACGTCAACGGTCAACGCGCGAGAAGTGTGCTCATAGATCTTCCTCCGCAACCATTCGGTATCCAAGGATGTACCGATGAGCAATGGTCCATCATCCTTGTCATTGACTCCGACGATCAGAGCACCACCCCCAGGGGTGTTGGCCATGCACGCGGCTTCACCGGCAAGCTGCTCAGCGGCTCGTTCATCCTCACGTCGACCCAGTAGCAGCTCACCGTGCTTGCCTCGTCGGCTGGAGTCCTCCTTGAAGTCAAGATACTTGCATTCTGGGACCCGGTGCCCTGCGTCCAAGTGCTCCAGCGCAGTGTCGATCTCAACTGCAATCGGGTCTGGCCCGAAAGTTGTTCCCATGTGAGCAGTCTACTTCCAGCTACAAGTTTGTGCCCAGAAACTTTTAATCAGGCATCCAGTCCAGACATTGAGTACAACTTTATGACTGAAAAGTTATGAGCAAGCTCTGCGGCGAGGAGTGCGCACACATTTTCGCTGGATCTGAAGTCCCCCACGATTGGCGCGACAACTGGCTGGCATGTTGGGACAACATGCCAGCAGACGGCTGGTTCAGTGTGGTATTTCGGTTCGGCAGGGCACCTCGTGCCACGTCAGGTGGCAAACCCCACGATCCCCAACACATCTGCCACAGGATCGCTGGGCCAAGACTCGCTCGGCAGACCGGATCACACCTCACCCGGGCCCGCGCGTACTCTCACTCACACTGCGAAACTTGCAGTGTGAGTGAAAAAGTGTGAGCTGCGGTCTTGCGCCCACTCACTCCACCCCTAGAGCAGAAGTGGACGACAACGAGACCGGACACAGCCGAGGAGTAACCCTGGGAGAAATGAGGACACCACGGGAGAACCGGATGCATGGGGCAGGAGGCAGCGAGGGAAGGGCTGGGCGCAGAGCTCGGGACCAAGGAAAACAGGGGCGGCACCCTACGCCTCGGGAAACCCACGGGGAAGCGGGGCGCCACAGGCAAAGCAGGTGTGCCACGAACGAATGGGCACAGGCCGAGCAGGGGCAGTTCAGCTCCAGAGGGCGTCGCCCTCCCAGGTACCCGACGAGATCACTGGGACGACCTGGCCCGAGAGCACCGAGCCCGGATGTGGATCGGTCGGCAGCCCGGCTGGCAGGGCCAGGGTGAGGGGGAATCCAACCTTGCCCATACATCGCCACCACTGTTCCCCGGTGAGTTCGTTGGTGCGCTTCTCGCACTGATCGACGACCATCGTCATTTCTGCGACCGCACTCACCTCGGCGCGGCTCGCCCGACCTGCCTCCAACTCCATGAGCCACGGGCTGATGAGGTGTCCGGCGGAGAACTGGATGTCACTGCGGGGTCCGAACCCCCCCTCCTCGGAGGCTCCGTAGGCCTCCTCTGAGTCGTGGACCCGGATGAATCCGTTGGCGACGGCCCCGATGCGCAGATGCTGGACGAATGCCGAGGTGTCGTCGCCGGGCTCGGCACACAGCGGATACTCGACGGGATCGTCGGCATTGGCCAGGAACCGTGCGATCCGCTTGCCATGCACTCCGTCGGAGGCACCGCTCACCGCCAACTGTGACAGCGGCGAACCGCCCTCCACGAGCTCCACCAGGGCCACCGTGGGACGGTAGCGCCGCACCTCGGCGGCATGGGTTGTCGGAGCGACGAGGGAGGCCATCGTGTCCATCTCACCATCCCGGCTGAGCATGGCGAGGCGCGCCCCCGACGGATCGGTGTAGGCGGCCAACAGATCGAAACCACCGACGTCCTCCACGCCGACAGCACCAGCCTGCGCAGCGGAGTTGACGAGGGAATCGAGATCGGGGGCGTCGAAGCCCAGGGCATGCAGGTCGTGGGAGATCACCCGACGATGATAGGCGCGATTGGCCACGGCTGCCATCACCGCGATCCCATCGCCGGGCTGCCACTCATGGGGCCGGCCGTGGCAGGCCCCATGTCGATCAGGCAGAGTGATCGGTACACCACGTTGCTCGATGGGGCGCGACGCTCAGTGCATCACGGTCGGCTCAGCATCGGGCCTTGTCATGCCCCACCCTGGCCTGCCCCATCACTGGGCCATCCCCGGTCAGGCGGTGGCCAGCTCGGAACAGGACGACAGACGACCAATCCGAGAACGACACGGCCGATCCAGTCGGTTTCACACCCGACCAGCCCCGCAACCCGCCAACTACGGAAGCCCGCAACACCTTGCTGAGAGCTCCAGCTCAGGCATCAAAGAGCAGCCAGCCACACCCGCAGACTCCCGCAACCAGCCAGCTGCAGGAGCTGGCACACCTCACTGAGGACTCAGCACAGGTGCCGAAGGGCGGTCAACCCCCGGAACGGCAGACAATCAGCCCAGAAAACAACACGACCGATCCAACCGGCCCACACCCGGCCAGCTCCACACCCGATCAGCCCCGCAACCAGACACTCCCGTAGAGCCCCGCAATCAACAGCTGCGGGGCCCACAATCTCAGTTCTTCAGCAGAGGAGTCGAAGTGCCGATCAGCCCTGCAGGGCCCGCAACACCTCGTCACGAATCTTGGCAGAACGACGCGGGGTGCGGTCACCGACCACGCTCACCGTCATACCGCCGGCCTGCTGGGTGGCCGGGGTGAAGGCGCTGCCCTTGCGACCGTCGTCACCACGCACGCAGAAGATGCCACGCTTCTCGGCCTCGGCGGCCACCGTGGCGTTGACCTGGGGGTCATTGGTGAGGGCCTGGACGAACCAGACGCCGTCGAGATCATCGGTCTGGAAGGCGCGTCGTTCCAGGTTCACCAGCCCCTTGCGAGCCATCCGGGTGAGCTGGATGCCCGAGTTCGGGGCAACGACGTGGACGTCGGCACCGGCGTCCAGCAGACGGGCGACGCGACGTTCGGCCACGTGCCCGGCCCCGACGACCAGCACCGTGCGGCCCTGCAGCCGCAGCCCGGACATGTAGACCGGGGCTCCCTCGCCGAGCCCGACCTCGTCAAGGGGCTCGCGGTACCGGTCCACCACGACCTCGGCCACCTCGTCACAGTCGCCGATGACCGGGGCGATACGGATCTCGACGCCGGGATGGCTGGCCTGCCACGCCTGGACCTGCTCGGTCATCCACACGTGCAGCAACCCGGGAAACAGGAAGTTGCCCTGCACCACGATCTGCTGGGCACCCTGGGCGTGCAGGGCCGTCAGCGCCTCGGGAACCGAGGGGCGGGTCACCTGGATGAACGCTGGCTCGACGCGGGCCAGGTCGTTCTCCTCCCAGAACATCCGCGTGAGGGTGTAGTGCGAGGCATTGGCGTCAGCCACCAGGGCGCCCCGACCCACCAGGACGACGGCGGTGTCGCGGGCCCGCCATTGCTCGCGCCCCTCCCCCGCGGCCAACGTCTCGGCCAGACGCCGGTCAAGGGCCTTGCGCATCCGCACGTCGGGCAGCAGCGGCGCGGAATAGGCCACCCGAGCGCCCCCACGGCCCTCGTCGATGGCCTCGGGAATGTCCTCACGGACGTGGCCACCGGTGTTGAACATCAGCGGTACGACGACGGCGGAGACGGGCTGTTCCCCCTCGGTCGGCTCCTCGGAGACGACCGGCGCCTGAGCGACGGCGGCCTGCACCGCCTCGGGGATCTTCGGCTCGGCGAGCTCGACGAACCCCAGTTCCACCGGGACGTCGGGAAGCTTGTTCGCGACCCGTTCGGCCAGGGCGCGGCACTCGGCCACACCCGACTCGTCGCGGGTACCGTGGGCGGCAATGACCAGCGGGGTCCCGCTGGCGATCTGGGTGTCAGTCATGATCACACATCCTTGTCCGTGTCATTTCCAGTGGTGTGCGCAGGGCGATCGGTGTCAGGCGTCGTCTGTGCTGCGGCGTCCACACGCGTGCTCCGTGCCGGCGGCGTGGCGCTGTAGGTCGTCTCGTCGGCCTTGGGCAGGTCGCGGTGGGAGTAGTTCTTGTGCTTGTCGGATCTGATGGCCCCGTCCATCCAGTGGTAGTCGCGTGGGGTGACGAAGAGCTTGCGGCCGTCCCCGGAGGTGACGTACTTCGACGTCGACGACCCGACGACCACCATGCTCGTCATACCGACCCATTCGGGCTGGAACTCCGCCAGGGTCGACATGATGATCTGTTGCTGGCGTCGTTCGGCATGGGAGACGACCGCCACCGGGGTGGAAGGTGGACGGTGTTCCGCCATGATCGCCAGGGCGTCGGGCAACTGATGGGTACGGGTACGCGAGCGGGGGTTGTAGAAGGTGGTGACGAGGTCTCCCTCGGCAGCCGCCCTCACCCGCTTGAGAATGAGATCCCAGTCGGTGTGCAGGTCGGACAGGCTGATCGTCGCGTGATCATGGCCCAGCGGGGCTCCCAGGATTCCGGAGATGGCGAGTTCCGCGGTGACCCCGGGCACGATCTCCACGTCGATGCCGTCGGTGCCCATCTCCAGGGTCGGGGAGGCCATGGCGTAGATGGCCGGGTCGCCGCCACACACGAAGGCGACGTTGCGTCCTTCTCGGGCCGCCTCGATGGCGGCGGCGGTGCGTTCCTCCTCGGTGCCCATCTTCGTCGCGAGGATCGTCGCCCCGGGACGCACCACGTCGCGAATCTGCTTGACGTAGGGGGCGTACCCGGCGACGAAGGTGGCGTCCTGGATGCGTTGGAGGGCACGCGGGGTGAGCAGGTCTCGGGATCCGGGCCCCAGGCCCACCACCGAGAGGTGGCCGCGGGCCGGAACGCGTCCGATGGCAATCGTCGCCTCGGGGGTCTTGTGCTTGGTGACGACGAGATCGGCTCCCTGGGCCAGCACCGAGGCCTCCGAGACGCTCGGGGTGCCCACCTCACGGGCCACGACGTCGGAGGGGGTCGGCACCTGTTGGGCGACCAGTTCCTCGGCGGAGTGGGTGAGGTACTCCAACCCGCGTTCGTGGGCGAGTTTGATCATGCCGAGTTCGCCGGCCTTCACCTCGTGGCTGGTGAGGATCGTCACCGACCCGGGGGCCAGCCCGGCCTCGGCGAGGGTGTCGTCGAGCAGGGACCGCAGATGGTCGACGTCGGTGCCCTTGTTGCACCCCATGCCCACCACCAGGGAGCGCGGGTGCAGGACGACGGTGGGCAGGTCGGTGCCACCGACGGCTGCGGATGCGGCGTCGGCGGTGCGATCGGAGACGATGATCCGGGCAGCCGGGTCGCTGGCCTCCTCACTGACGTTCTTGGGCAGCGGCGGCAACGGCCACGGGTGTTCGCGCACCACCTGCACCGGACGTCCGGCGATGATCGAACCCGTGACACCGGCGACGTCACCCTCGTAGGCCCAGCCGAGCTGGTCGAGGGCCGGAACGCCGAGCGAGTCGGTGGCGGTGGAGACGACGGCGGTACCACCCAGGGCTGCCGAGATGGTGCGGGAGAGCTCGTTGGCCCCACCGACGTGACCGCCCACCAGCGGGATGGCGAACCGTCCGGCCTCGTCGACGACGACGACCCCCGGGTCGGTCTTCTTGGACTCCA
>OJZA01000489.1_pt1 | contig 9962 bp, 9 predicted proteins | sample 1614311 | NCBI WGS metagenome assembly OJZA01 (sample SAMN04436923, study PRJEB24849) | human gut metagenome | biome: human gut; feature: NICU; material: stool | host: Homo sapiens | place: USA: Saint Louis, MO | collected 2012-05-20
CAGTAACCGACAATTTACACACCTCGTTGCATTTCCCTTCATTCCTTTGCGTTTTCTCGCTGGCGAAGAGTCGTCGTGCAGACCACAATCAAGATCCCAGAGGTATTGATTGGTGAGATTATTCGGTACGCTCTTCGTACCCTGTCTCTTGCACCAACCTGCGCGGATGCGCAGGTTTTTTTTCGCACCTAATTTACTGTCGCTCGCGTTCTTTATCTCGTGTAATCTCCCTCCATTCGCTTTTACTGAATCAGAGCAAAGGGAGTTGGAATGCTTTTTAGCTTTTTTCGAAATTTGTGCCGTGTTTTGTATCGCGTTCGCGTTACGGGTGACACCAAGGCACTGAAGGGCGAGCGCGTTCTAATCACGCCTAATCACGTCTCTTTTATTGATGGCATACTGCTGGCATTGTTTTTACCCGTACGTCCGGTATTTGCCGTTTACACCTCAATAAGCCAACAGTGGTATATGCGTTGGCTGAAATCATTTATCGACTTTGTTCCTCTCGACCCGACGCAACCTATGGCGATTAAACATCTGGTACGTCTGGTGGAACAGGGCCGACCAGTGGTGATTTTCCCTGAAGGACGCATCACCACCACTGGCTCGCTGATGAAAATCTACGATGGCGCGGGTTTTGTCGCGGCGAAGTCTGGTGCAACGGTTATTCCTGTGCGTATTGAAGGGGCGGAACTTACGCACTTCAGCCGCCTGAAAGGTCTGGTTAAACGTCGCTTGTTTCCGCAAATTACTCTGCATATTTTGCCACCAACGCAGGTGGATATGCCGGATGCGCCGCGTGCCCGTGACCGTCGCAAAATCGCTGGCGAAATGCTGCATCAAATAATGATGGAAGCGCGTATGGCGGTGCGCCCGCGTGAAACGCTGTACGAATCTTTACTGAGCGCAATGTACCGCTTCGGAGCCGGGAAGAAATGTGTCGAAGACGTCAACTTTACCCCAGACTCCTATCGCAAATTGCTTACGAAAACGCTGTTTGTTGGACGCATCCTTGAAAAATACAGTGTTGAAGGCGAACGCATCGGCTTAATGCTGCCCAATGCAGGCATCAGTGCGGCAGTGATTTTTGGGGCCATCGCCCGTCGCCGCATTCCCGCAATGATGAACTACACCGCCGGGGTAAAAGGGTTGACCAGTGCTATTACGGCAGCTGAAATCAAAACCATCTTCACTTCCCGTCAGTTTCTCGATAAAGGCAAACTCTGGCATCTGCCGGAGCAACTTACTCAGGTGCGCTGGGTCTATCTGGAAGATTTAAAAGCAGATGTCACCACTGCCGACAAAGTGTGGATTTTCGCTCATTTGCTGATGCCGCGTCTGGCACAGTTAAAACAGCAGCCGGAAGAAGAAGCGCTGATCCTCTTTACCTCCGGTTCTGAAGGCCATCCGAAAGGCGTCGTCCATAGCCATAAAAGCATTCTGGCGAACGTCGAGCAGATTAAAACGATTGCCGACTTCACCACCAACGATCGCTTTATGTCGGCGTTACCGCTGTTTCACTCCTTTGGGCTGACGGTAGGCCTGTTTACGCCACTGCTCACAGGTGCAGAAGTGTTCCTTTATCCAAGCCCGCTGCATTACCGCATTGTGCCGGAGTTGGTGTATGACCGCAGTTGCACCGTGTTGTTCGGTACCTCGACTTTCCTCGGTCACTACGCGCGCTTTGCCAACCCGTATGACTTCTATCGTCTACGCTATGTGGTGGCAGGCGCAGAAAAACTACAAGAAAGTACTAAACAGCTTTGGCAGGATAAATTTGGCCTGCGCATCCTTGAAGGCTACGGTGTGACCGAATGCGCGCCTGTCGTTTCTATCAACGTACCGATGGCGGCGAAACCCGGTACGGTAGGGCGTATTCTACCAGGAATGGATGCGCGCCTGTTGTCGGTTCCTGGTATCGAAGAGGGCGGACGCCTGCAACTGAAAGGGCCGAACATAATGAACGGCTATCTGCGGGTGGAGAAGCCTGGTGTACTGGAAGTGCCCACCGCCGAGAATATTCGCGGCGAAATGGAGCGCGGCTGGTATGACACTGGCGATATCGTGCGTTTTGATGAGCAGGGCTTTGTGCAGATTCAGGGCCGCGCAAAACGCTTTGCCAAAATTGCAGGCGAAATGGTGTCGCTGGAAATGGTGGAACAACTGGCACTTGGTGTTTCGCCAGATAAAGTCCATGCCACTGCGATTAAGAGCGATGCCAGCAAAGGCGAGGCACTGGTGCTTTTCACCACAGATAACGAACTGACGCGCGATAAGTTACAACAGTATGCCCGCGAGCACGGCGTGCCGGAGCTTGCTGTACCGCGCGATATTCGCTATCTGAAACAGATGCCATTACTTGGCAGCGGCAAACCTGACTTTGTCACGTTGAAAAGCTGGGTAGACGAAGCGGAACAACACGATGAGTGAGTCAGTGCACACTAACACTTCGTTGTGGTCGAAGGGGATGAAAGCGGTTATCGTGGCGCAGTTTCTCTCTGCGTTTGGCGATAATGCGCTACTGTTTGCCACTCTGGCGTTACTGAAAGCGCAGTTCTATCCGGAGTGGAGCCAGCCCATCCTGCAAATGGTGTTTGTAGGTGCTTACATTCTTTTTGCGCCGTTTGTCGGGCAGGTGGCGGATAGCTTCGCCAAAGGCCGGGTGATGATGTTTGCCAACGGCCTGAAGCTACTGGGCGCAGCCAGTATCTGCTTTGGTATCAATCCGTTTCTCGGCTATACGTTGGTGGGTGTTGGTGCTGCAGCCTATTCACCGGCGAAATACGGTATTCTCGGCGAATTAACCACGGGTAGTAAGTTAGTAAAAGCTAACGGTTTAATGGAGGCGTCTACCATAGCGGCGATTTTGCTCGGTTCCGTAGCTGGTGGTGTTCTGGCTGACTGGCATGTCCTGATCGCCCTGGCCGCATGCGCACTGGCCTACGGTGGCGCGGTCATTGCCAATATCTACATTCCCAAACTGGCGGCGGCGCGTCCGGGGCAGTCCTGGAATCTCATCAGCATGACCCGCAGTTTCCTGAATGCCTGCACCTCGCTATGGCGCAATGGTGAAACGCGTTTTTCGCTGGTGGGCACCAGTTTATTCTGGGGAGCGGGTGTCACGCTGCGTTTCCTGTTGGTGCTGTGGGTACCGGTGGCGCTGGGTATTACCGATAACGCTACGCCGACCTATCTCAACGCGATGGTAGCGATTGGTATCGTGGTTGGTGCAGGTGCGGCAGCGAAGTTAGTTACGCTGGAAACCGTGTCACGCTGTATGCCAGCCGGGATTTTGATTGGCGTGGTGGTACTGATTTTCTCCCTGCAACACGAGCTGCTGCCAGCCTATGCTTTGTTGATGCTGATTGGCGTGCTGGGTGGCTTTTTTGTCGTTCCGCTCAATGCGTTGCTACAGGAGCGGGGTAAAAAAAGCGTCGGGGCGGGGAATGCGATTGCAGTACAAAACCTTGGCGAAAACAGCGCCATGTTGTTGATGCTGGGCATTTACTCGCTGGCGGTAATGGTAGGCATCCCGGTCGTGCCCATTGGCATTGGCTTCGGTGCGCTGTTTGCGCTGGCAATAACGGCGCTGTGGATCTGGCAGCGCCGTCATTAATATTTAACGCCGGTTTTAACCGGCGTTAATCTTATGGTGCAGGATACGTATAAACCTGATGCACCGCTTCAATTTCAGCTAATACGTCTTCGCTCAACTCCAGATGCAAACTTTCGACGTTAGTTTTCAGCTGCTCCATCGTGGTTGCGCCCAGCAGAGTGCTGGCAACAAACGGTTGACGGCGTACAAATGCGAGCGCCATCTGAGCAGGGTCCAGGCTATGACGTCTGGCGATATCAACATACGCCGCGACGGCTTTTTGCGTTTGCTCGCCGCTATAGCGGGTGAAGCGACTAAAGAGCGTATTACGTGCGCCAGCGGGTTTTGCACCATTGAGATATTTCCCGGTCAGCGTGCCGAAACCCAGGCACGAATAGGCCAGCAGTTCGACCCCTTCATACTGGCTGACTTCTGCCAGACCTACTTCAAAACTGCGGTTTAACAGGCTGTAGGGGTTCTGAATGGTGACAATACGCGGCAGATCGTGTTTGTCCGCCAGATGCAGGTAGCGCATTACGCCAAATGCAGTTTCGTTCGACACGCCGATATAACGAATTTTTCCCGCGCGTTGGTACTCTGCCAGTGCGTCCAGCGTATCCAGCAGCGAAACCGCAGGCGCAGAATCTGTCCAGCTATAACCGAGTTTGCCGAAGCAGTTGGTTGGGCGCTGCGGCCAGTGCACCTGATAGAGATCGAGGTAATCAGTCTGCAGACGCTTGAGGCTGTCATGCAGCGCTTCACGGATATTCTTCCGATCCAGCGCCTGATCCGGGCGAATGCCTTTGTCATTATTGCGCGACGGTCCGCTCACTTTGGAGGCGATAATTAACTTTTCGCGGCTGCCATGTTTCGCCAGCCAGTTGCCGACGTAGGTTTCGGTTAGCCCTTGAGTTTCGGGGCGCGGAGGTACTGGGTACATTTCGGCAACGTCGATAAGGTTAATGCCCTGAGCGACGGCATAGTCGAGTTGTGCGTGGGCGTCGGCTTCGCTGTTCTGTTCACCAAACGTCATCGTGCCAAGCCCCAGCGTGCTGACTTCCAGCGAACTGTGGGGTATACGGTGATATTGCATAGCCGTTTCCTTTTTATAATCACGACATAAGGAATATAAAAATGGCAGAGGGAAGGGAAAAGGGAAAGAGAAAAATCTTAAGGCCAGCCGGATGCTGACCTTATTTGTTAACGTTCAATAATTTGCGAAACATCATCACGGTTAATTTGCATCGCGTTACCTTGCTGATCGTGATAACTCACCAGCCCGGTATCATCATCAATTTCAGGTTTTCCATCGGTCAAAATCATACGGCCATCTTTGGTCGCCATGACGTAATCACTGGAACACCCGGAAACAGCAAACGCCAGTCCGACTGCAGAAATTATTACTGCCCATTTTTTCATCCGGTTATCCTCATTTGGCCCACCTATGATAATAGTCTGTTTATAAACCGACGTTATATATCTTGAAAGCAGGAAAATCTTAAACTGTGAGGGTAACAGGAGTGAGTACGCCCTCCCGCAGGAGAGCGTACGGAGTATCAGAGCGGATTCTTTTTGTTGCGAATCAGGTTTAGGCTTTCAACCGCAATAGAGAAGAACATCGCGAAGTAGATGTAACCTTTCGGTACGTGGATGTCGAAACTTTCCAGAATCAGGGTAAAGCCCACCAGAATCAGGAAAGAGAGCGCCAGCATTTTTACCGAAGGATGGCGCTCGACAAAATCACCAATCGAGCGCGCGGCGAACATCATCACGCCTACGGCAATCACCACGGCAGCCATCATAATAAACAGGTGATCTGACAGACCCACAGCGGTAATCACCGAGTCGAGGCTGAAGATAATATCCAGCAGCATAATCTGCACGATAGCGCCGAGGAATGATGAAACGCGTGTTTTCAGCCCTTCTTCTTCACCTTCAATGGATTCGTGGATTTCCTTGCTGGCTTTCCAGATAAGGAACAAGCCACCCAGAAGCAGGATCAAATCACGGGCGGAATCGTCAGGCGCGTAACCCAGGCGATGGATGCCAGCAGCGCCAGACGCATAACCATGGCTCCCGCCAACCCCAGACGGCGCGCATGAGCACGTTGTGCTGTGGGAAGCTTTGCCACCACCAGAGAAAGGAAAATAATATTGTCGATCCCAAGAACGATCTCCAGCAGCGTCAGTGTACCGAGCGCAAGCCAGGCGTTAGGATCGGTTATCCATGCAAATAACATCTAAAAAGCCCTGCCAAAAAAATGAAGCGGTAATTATATGCCCGGAAAGCGGCAGGTCAAAGCGATGGCTACTGGATCAGAAAATGACGGGCCAGTAGCGCACTGGTGAAATTCTTCTTCAAATAAAATCCGCGCGGCAGCGTCAGAATCCGTTCGCCCCGGGCACCAATAGCTTCGGTCAGCGCTTTCGCATTCGCTGCTTTCGGTCGTATCTGTAAATATTCCCCGTGACGAGCGGTGATCCGCTCAATCTGACCGAGAACAATCATATCCATTAATTCTTCCCAGTCTTCGCGTAGCTGCCGGTCTTCCTCTTCATTCGGGCTCCACAGCAACGGTGATCCTACGCGACGCTTTGCCAGCGGGATGCTGCGCTCGCCTTCAACCGGTATCCACAGCACGCGTTTGAGCTTGTGGCGCACGTGGCTGGTTTCCCAGGTCACCCCGCTATTGCCCGTTAACGGGGCAACACAAACGAATGTTGTTTCCAGCGGACGACCAAGACTATCCACAGGGATAGTTTTAAGTTCCACGCCCAGAGCAGCAAAATCTTGCTCAGGTTTACTCCCTGCGCTGGCACCTAGCCAGATCTCCAGTAACACGCCAATCCAGCCCTTATCGCGTTTTAAATTCTCCGGCGTAACCAGCCCGGCAAGTGCCGCCAGTTCTCCCAATGTATAACCAGAAAGTTGTTGTGCTTGCGCTAACAATTGTTCTTCAGTTTCGGGAGGAGAGAGCAGTGGGCGAGGTTGGGACATATCATGATACCTTGGTTAAAAAACAAACAGCAATTATGTGCCGAATATTCGCAGTGTAACTTTTTCCACATGCGTTGTTCAATTCTCTGATTTATATTGCTTTTTAGGTTGCCGGTAATCGAGTTGCGCAACACTGCAACGGGTTTTCCAAATCTGGTCACTGAAAATAAACAGGATCTTACACCATGTTATCCACAGAAAGCTGGGATAACTGTGAAAAACCTTCACTACTGTTTCCATTTACAGCCTTGACGTGCGACGAAACTCCAGTTTTTAGTGGTTCAGTGCTTAACTTAGTGGCACATTCTGTGGATAAATACGGCGTTGGTTGATCTTTCGCCAACCCGTAAATGGGAGGTGTGACCTGGGTCACGAATTACTCTTTTTTATTACTCAAATCACATGTAATGCATTGACTGATAATGAATATTTTAAAATCTCTATATCTGTCTTATTCAGAATGCTCCGGGTTTTCCCGTAGTAATTCCGTAGTTCTTCACAACTCTATCCACAGAAAAGGTGAATAAAAACGGCTATCCACCCCTTCCTCTGTTTATAACTCTGCACATAACTGTGAGTTATTCAATTGTTATTAGTGTGTAATGCCCTGCAGAGAGTGGTTTACCGTCTTCCTGGAGTATGAAACAATCATTCGTATATAAAGCTTTATTTTGAGGTAGTCCGGTGATTGATGACGATGGCTACCGCCCAAACGTAGGTATCGTGATTTGTAATCGCCAGGGGCAGGTAATGTGGGCCCGGCGATTTGGTCAGCACTCCTGGCAATTTCCGCAAGGCGGAATCAACCCCGGAGAATCCGCAGAGCAGGCGATGTACCGTGAATTGTTTGAAGAAGTAGGATTAAGCCGCAAAGACGTTCGAATCCTTGCTTCAACGCGTAACTGGTTGCGCTACAAATTACCGAAACGTTTGGTGCGTTGGGACACAAAGCCGGTTTGTATCGGCCAAAAACAAAAATGGTTTCTCTTGCAGCTGGTGAGCGGCGATGCAGAAATCAATATGCAAACCAGCAGTACACCAGAGTTTGACGGCTGGCGATGGGTAAGTTACTGGTATCCAGTCAGACAGGTGGTGTCATTTAAACGTGATGTCTACCGTAGGGTAATGAAAGAGTTCGCGAGTGTGGTGATGTCACTGCAGGAAAATACGTCAAAACCACAAAACGCATCTGCTTATCGACGTAAAAGAGGTTAAGTCACGCCAATTATGCTCACTCGCCTGCGCGAAATAGTCGAAAAGGTAGCCAGCGCACCACGCCTGAATGAGGCGTTAAATATTCTGGTTACCGACATCTGTCTTGCGATGGATACCGAGGTCTGTTCGGTCTACCTGGCCGATCATGATCGACGTTGTTACTACCTGATGGCGACCCGGGGACTGAAAAAACCACGCGGTCGCACTGTAACGCTCGCGTTTGATGAAGGGATCGTCGGCCTGGTTGGCAGGCTGGCGGAACCGATAAACCTTGCAGATGCGCAAAAGCACCCCAGCTTCAAATACATCCCCTCCGTAAAAGAAGAACGTTTCCGCGCGTTTTTAGGCGTACCAATTATTCAACGTCGCCAGTTGCTTGGTGTACTGGTGGTACAGCAACGAGAGTTGCGCCAGTATGACGAAAGTGAAGAATCCTTCCTGGTGACGCTTGCCACCCAGATGGCAGCTATTCTTTCTCAGTCGCAGTTGACTGCCTTGTTTGGGCAATATCGCCAGACGCGAATCCGTGCATTACCGGCAGCACCTGGTGTGGCGATTGCCGAAGGCTGGCAGGATGCCACGTTACCTTTAATGGAACAGGTGTATCAGGCATCAACGCTGGATCCGGCTCTGGAACGCGAACGACTGACCGGGGCGTTGGAAGAGGCGGCTAACGAGTTTCGCCGCTATAGCAAACGCTTTGCTGCTGGTGCACAAAAAGAAACGGCGGCTATTTTCGATCTTTACTCACACCTGCTTTCGGATACCCGGCTGCGTCGCGAATTGTTTGCCGAGGTTGATAAAGGCTCGGTGGCAGAGTGGGCGGTAAAAACGGTCATTGAAAAATTTGCCGAACAGTTTGCCGCGCTAAGCGATAACTATCTCAAAGAGCGGGCTGGCGATTTACGTGCACTTGGTCAGCGATTGCTGTTTCATCTTGATGACGCTAATCAAGGGCCGAACGCCTGGCCAGAACGTTTCATTCTGGTGGCAGATGAACTGTCAGCGACAACGCTTGCTGAGCTGCCCCAGGATCGCTTAGTCGGTGTTGTCGTGCGCGATGGCGCTGCCAACTCTCATGCTGCGATCATGGTACGTGCGCTGGGGATCCCTACCGTGATGGGCGCGGATATTCAGCCTTCGGTACTGCATCGTCGGACGCTGATCGTCGATGGTTATCGCGGTGAATTGCTGGTCGATCCGGAGCCGGTACTGCTGCAAGAATATCAGCGGCTAATTAGTGAAGAGATCGAGCTTAGCCGTCTGGCGGAAGATGACGTCAATTTACCCGCCCAGTTAAAAAGCGGCGAACGCATTAAAGTCATGCTCAATGCCGGTTTAAGCCCGGAACATGAAGAAAAACTGGGCAGCCGTATTGATGGCATAGGACTTTATCGCACTGAAATCCCATTCATGCTGCAAAGTGGTTTTCCGTCGGAAGAAGAACAGGTGGCGCAGTATCAGGGGATGCTGCAAATGTTTAATGATAAACCCGTCACCTTGCGTACGCTGGATGTCGGAGCAGATAAGCAGCTGCCTTACATGCCGATCAGCGAAGAGAATCCATGCCTGGGTTGGCGTGGGATTCGCATTACGCTCGATCAGCCGGAGATCTTCTTGATCCAGGTGCGGGCGATGCTGCGTGCTAATGCCGCTACGGGCAACCTGAATATTCTGTTGCCGATGGTCACAAGCCTCGATGAAGTTGACGAAGCACGCCGCCTGATTGAACGTGCCGGACGTGAAGTCGAGGAGATGATCGGTTACGAAATTCCCAAACCACGTATCGGCATCATGCTGGAAGTGCCGTCAATGGTATTTATGCTGCCGCATCTGGCAAAGCGGGTCGATTTCATCTCTGTTGGCACCAACGATCTGACGCAATACATCCTGGCCGTTGATCGCAACAATACCCGGGTGGCGAACATTTATGACAGTCTTCATCCTGCAATGTTACGAGCTCTGGCGATGATCGCCCGGGAAGCGGAAATACATGGAATCGATCTCCGTTTGTGCGGTGAAATGGCGGGCGATCCGATGTGCGTGGCAATCCTCATTGGGCTTGGGTATCGCCATCTGTCTATGAACGGACGTTCTGTAGCGCGCGTAAAATACCTGCTGCGGCGCATTGATTTTGCCGAAGCAGAAAATCTTG
>OJZA01000502.1_pt1 | contig 9739 bp, 6 predicted proteins | sample 1614311 | NCBI WGS metagenome assembly OJZA01 (sample SAMN04436923, study PRJEB24849) | human gut metagenome | biome: human gut; feature: NICU; material: stool | host: Homo sapiens | place: USA: Saint Louis, MO | collected 2012-05-20
AGGGGCATTAGAGATAAATTCCATTAACTCGGAAGTAGAAAGATTTAGCTTTTTACATAGTGTATGAAAGAATTTTGATTCCATTTGAAACTCTCTATATATGCAAGAGGGGGAAATATCCCCCCTCTTCTTAATTGGCCTTTTACTAATGGAAGCGAGACAAATGTCAAGCAACTAGTTGAGTTGCTTGACATTTGTCTCGCAACCCATATCTGCCCAATATAAACATGTTACGGCTAAACACCGAACTAAACTTGTAGACATACACTAAAAGGCTCGAACATTATAACAATTTTATATTATCTCAGCAAATTTAAAGTATTACTATTGTAGTAGATACTATGTAAATATTTGTTATACTAAATCTCATCAATAAATAGTTTATTAATTTAATTCATTTTAAAACTGAAAATTATGAAGTTGTGTAATCTTCTTTTCTATTGCATTCTATAAATGAACAGACGTTTAGACGTCTAAACCAAACAAAAAAACAATAGAAGGATTAATTATGACAACATTTCATTTAGCAGGATTTCCGCGTGTAGGCGCAAAACGTGAACTTAAATTTGCTCAAGAACGTTACTGGCGTGGCGAAATTGCAGAAGCGGACTTATTAGATATTGCAAAAAGATTACGTGAACTTAACTGGCAGCATCAAGCCAAAGCAAATGCCGATTTTGTCGCGGTGGCTGATTTTACACTTTACGATCATATTTTAGATTTACAAGTGGCAACGGGTGCGATTCCTGCACGCTTTGGTTTCGATAGCCAAAACTTAACGCTCGCTCAATATTTCCAATTGGCGCGTGGTAATAAAACACAATTTGCTATTGAAATGACAAAATGGTTCGATACCAACTATCATTATCTTGTACCAGAATTCCATAAAGAGACACAATTTAAAGCCAATCCCGAACATTATGTGACACAAATTCGTGAAGCTAAAGCACTTGGATATCAAGTTAAACCAACAATCATTGGGCCACTCACTTTCCTTTGGTTAGGTAAAGAAAAAGGCGCAGCATTTAATCGCTTTGATTTATTAGCAAAACTCGTGCCAGTTTATGTTGAAATTTTAAATGCGTTAGCTGCGGAAGGCGTGGAATACATTCAAATTGATGAACCTGCTCTCACCTTAGATTTACCAGCAGAATGGATTGCCGCTTATCAAGCGGTTTACGCCACTTTTGCTGAACAAGTGAAAGCGAAATTATTACTTGCGACTTATTTCGGTTCTGTGGCGGAACACGCTGATTTGTTAAAAGCCTTACCTGTAGCAGGTTTGCACATCGATTTAGTGCGCGCACCAGAACAACTTGCTGCTTTTGCGGATTATGACAAAATCTTATCTGTGGGCATCATTGATGGCCGTAATATCTGGCGTGCAAACTTGAATCAAGTGTTAGATGTGGTTGAACCATTAAAAGCGAAATTAGGTGATCGTTTATGGATTGCGCCAAGCTGCTCTCTTCTCCATACACCTTATGATTTAGAAGTTGAAACGCAACTACAAGCAAATAAGCCAGAGCTTTATCAATGGTTGTCTTTCACATTACAAAAAATTCAAGAACTACGTGTTATTAAGACCGCACTTGAGCAAGGGCGTGAAGCAGTTCAAGCTGAATTAGCTGCCTCTCAAGCTGCTGCGGATGCACGAAAAAACTCGCGTGAAATCCACCGCACTTGTGTAGCAGAACGTTTAGCAAACTTACCGGAAAATGCCGACCAACGTAAATCGCCATTTGCGGAACGCATTAAATTACAAAATGCGTGGTTAAATTTACCACTTCTGCCAACGACGAATATTGGTTCTTTCCCACAAACAACAGCCATTCGTCATGCCCGTGCCGCCTTCAAAAAAGGCGAGCTTAGCTTAGCTGATTACGAAACTGCAATGAAAAAAGAAATTGAATTTGTTGTACGTGAGCAAGAAAAATTAGACTTAGATGTATTGGTACATGGCGAAGCAGAACGTAACGACATGGTGGAATATTTCGGCGAATTACTCGATGGTTTTGCTTTCACCAAATTTGGTTGGGTACAAAGTTACGGTTCACGTTGCGTGAAACCACCAGTGATTTACGGTGATGTTACTCGTCCAGAACCAATGACGGTACGTTGGTCGCAATATGCCCAAAGCCTTACCAATAAAGTGATGAAAGGCATGCTGACAGGTCCGGTGACGATCTTGCAATGGTCTTTCGTGCGTAACGATATTTCTCGTGAAACAGTCTGTAAACAAATTGCGGTAGCGCTTTCTGATGAAGTATTAGATTTAGAAAAAGCAGGCATCAAAGTAATTCAAATTGATGAGCCGGCTATTCGTGAAGGTTTACCGTTAAAACGTGCAGATTGGGAGGCTTATTTGAAATGGGCGGGCGAAGCCTTCCGTTTAAGCTCAATGGGGTGCCAAGATGATACCCAAATTCACACGCACATGTGTTATTCCGAATTTAACGACATTCTACCGGCTATTGCAGCCTTAGATGCCGATGTCATTACTATCGAAACCTCGCGTTCTGACATGGAATTACTCACCGCATTTGGTGATTTCAAATACCCGAATGATATTGGTCCTGGTGTATATGACATTCATAGTCCTCGAGTACCTGCAGCAGAAGAAATTGAACATCTTCTTCGCAAAGCATTACAAGTGGTGCCGAAAGAACGTTTATGGGTAAACCCAGACTGTGGTTTGAAAACACGCGGTTGGCCAGAAACAATTGCTGCATTAAAAGTGATGGTTGATGTTACGAAAAAATTACGTGCTGAATTAGCATAAAATCAGTAAAAAGGAAGGCGAACATGAGAGATTATCTCTGTTCGCCCTTTCTTTTAGTTCAAAAACTAATTCATTTTTGACCGCACTTACAGGCTAATATATTCCATTTTCACCTTGCAGAGGCTCTTCAATAACTGCTCTGCCATCTTGCGATGACTTAAACGCAACGATTTCTCTGCAAATACCACTCGCTCAATTTTTGATACATCTAATTGATTTAAGTAAGCAAAATTAATCGCTGTTTGCATAGCAGGTAAGCTTGGGTTGAATGCCGCATTTTCTGCATATCGACCACAAATCATTTCCCCATTTTTAAATAAAATGCCTACACCATGAGGGCTTTTAGAATAAGGTGAATGTGCTCGGTTTGCGCCTAAAATCGCTTTATTTGCTACTTCATCTTCCGTCGTCAATGTGAAACCTTGTTCTTCTTTGTTTAATAGAAGCAAATCAACCCCTAAATCTTTCGGACCAAAGCTGTCGGGTAAATATTGAGGAAGTGGATTATTTTGGCTGTGTGGCAAATGGATTTTCAAATCTTGCGCTTGATAAAGCTCATTCATAAATTGACGGCAGTGACCACAAGGCGTGTAATTCACCACGATATCCGTGATGCGAGGTTCATTACGTAACCATGCATGGCTAATCGCACTTTGTTCAGCATGGATGGTTTGAGCCATGCTACCACCCTTAAATTCTTGATTCGCACCAAAGTAAAAATCACCACTTTCACCAATCGCAATCGCGCCAACATGAAATTCTGAAATGGGTGTATGGCTATAACAAGCTGCTACAGGCAAAAGTGCCAAACCTAATTGAACAGGCGTAAGCTTAAATTCTTTACAAATTGACCGCACTTTTTCAGCCGGTAAAAAACCTTTCCATTCTTGTTCTTCTAACGCATAAAGAATTGCATTTGAAAGTGGCGAGTTTGCTAATGCTTGTTGAATTTTTTGTTGCATGTTAAATCTCCTTATTTTTATATGCCCATTCTACGCTATTTGAGAAAAAACCTAAACTCTAAAAGGCTTTCGGAATATATTTCAAACTATTTATCAATGCGTTAAAACAAAAAATGAGCAAAAAAATAACCGCACTTTTAAAGTGCGGTCATAAATTAAGATATTTTATTCACTCGTTTTATAACAACGATGGCGCAACACCGAGTAATTTTCTTGTGTAATCTACTGTTGGGTGGTTGAAAATATCTTCAGTGCTACCGGTCTCCAAAATTTGACCGCCGTACATCACGACAATACGGTCAGATACTTGGCGTACGGTTTGGATATCGTGAGAGATAAACACCATGGCAAGATTGAGTTCTTTTTTCAAGTCCGCCAATAAGTTTAACACCTGAGCACGAACGGATACGTCTAATGCAGAAGTCGGCTCATCCGCAACAATCAGTTTTGGATTCAGCGCTAAAGCACGTGCAATCGCCACACGTTGCTTTTGCCCACCAGATAAACGAGTTGGCTCAACTTGTGCTGCAGAACGTGGTAAACCGACGCGAGAAAGCAAGTCATACACACGTTTTTCCCGTTCATGAGGTTGTAACACATTGTGAATATCCATTGGGTCACGCAAAATATCCAACACTTTCATACGAGGATTCAATGCTGTTGCCGGGTCTTGGAAAATGACCGATACTTGGCGACCGAATTGTTTTCTCGCTTCTGAGCTACCATATTGCATTTGTAAACCGTTGAATTTCACTAAACCAGATGTCGGTTTAAGAAGCCCTATGATCACGTTAGCTAAGGTAGATTTTCCGCAGCCGGACTCTCCTACTAACCCAATGGTTTCCCCTGCTTTGATGCCAAGACTCACATTGTTCACCGCGGTGAATTTTTTACGACCAAACAACGAACCGTCGCGAGAAGGAAATTGCACCACGATATTTTCTAAATCGATGATGTTTTGTTCTTTAATGACTTTAATACTACTGCTCATATTATGCTCCTTTCGCTTCCGTTACAGGCTTAGCTAGATGAGAAGCCCACAAGTGAGACGGCTCGCCTTCCACAGCGGTTAATACCAATTTTTGCTCCGGATTTGCATCTGGTCGTAGTGAACGACTTGCAAAACGGTCACCTGCCGCAAAGTCGTAAGGTGATGGTACGCTACCCGGAATTTGATATAGGCGTTTCGCACGGACTTCAGTTGAAAGTACAGAGCCCAATAAGCCACGGGTATATTCGTGAGTTGGATTAGCAAGCAATAAGGATGTTGGCGCCATTTCAACCACTTGACCTGCATACATTACCGTTATGTAGTGAGCTAATTGTGCAACCAAGGCTAAATCGTGGCTGACAAACATCATTGCAAATCCCAGTTTTTCACGTAATTCATTCAATAATTTCACTACTTCAGCTTGAACGGTTACGTCTAATGCGGTTGTTGGTTCATCGGCGATTAATAATTTCGGTTCACGAGTTAATGCCATTGCAATCACCACACGTTGACGTTGACCACCAGAAAGTTCATGCGGATAACGGTTCAATACTTTTTCAGGATCAAGGTGTACCCATTCCAACAATTTTTCTGCGGTATGGTGACTGCCACGTTTAATGAGCTGTGCCATTTGATCTTTAATACGCATTGATGGATTTAATGCACTTAAAGAGTCTTGGTAAATCATCGCAATTTCAGAACCACGCAATTCACTTAAATTGTGAGAATTAAGCAAGCTATGTTGTTTGCCACTGCGGTCGGTGAAAAGCACTTCCCCAGTAATTTTTGCTGTTTTTGGTAACAAGCCCATGATAGAGAATGCTGTAATGGATTTACCACAACCGGACTCACCCACTAACCCCATGGTTTCCCCTTCATTTACGGTAAAGCTGATGTTATCCACTAATGGAATTTCACCATAACGATTTGGGAAACGGATTGATAAGTTTTTCACTTGTAAAATCGGTTTTGCATTGGGATTTAATTGCATACGATTCGTACGGGTGATTTCTTTTTCATGTAATTTGAGTAAGTAACGTTTTAATGCAAGACCTTCAGCAAGTGCTTCTTGGACGTCAGTAGAGAGACGTTCATCTGATTTGCCTTCTGGTTTTTTACCACCTTTTAAGCGCGGGTTAACTAAGGCATCGGTAATCCCTTCCGCTAAGATATTTAAGGCTAATACGGTTAAAAGAATCATCACACCCGCAAAGGTTGTCGCCCACCATGCACCGTTTAATACGATATTACGACCTTCAGAAAGGATGTTACCCCATGAAGGATGTGGTGGTTGTACCCCTGCGCCTAAGAAAGAAAGTGAGGCTTCGAATACAATGGCATCAGCCACCATTACAGTTGCGAAAACTAAAACCGGTGCGGCCGTATTTCGTACAACGTGTTTGAGAAGAATATAAGTACGGCTACCACCAATCACGCGTTCAGCACGCACATAGTCTTCATCCCATTGTGATACCACATTCGCACGAACCACACGAGCAAGTTGCGGGGTATAAACCACAGCAATGGTGATAATAATAACCGGCACTGAGTTACCAAACGTTGCTAATAACACTGCCGCTAATGCGATACCTGGGAAGGCCATTAAAATATCCATTAAGCGCATGATAATTTCATTGCCCCATTTCTCGGATGTGGCTGCAGTTGCACCTAAAACACTACCGAAAATAATGGCGCAAGCTACCGCACCTAAACCGATAAATAAGGATGTTTGGGCACCATAAACAATACGAGAGAAAATATCACGACCAAGTCGATCAGTCCCAAACCAATATTCTGCACTTGGAGCACGCATACGTGCGATCACTTCTAATGGATCATGTGTTGCTACCCAAGGGGCAAATACCGCCACTAAAGCAACGAAAACTAAGAATAATAATGAAATTTTTGATGCGGTGGAAAGTGCTCGGAATCTCGCACCGCTTGCAGCTAATCGATCTGCTAAACCTTGACGAAACATTATAGACTCCGAATTTTAGGGTTAATCAACACATAGAGAATATCAACGATAATATTCACTAAAACGAAAGTAAAAGCGATTGTCAGAACCACCCCTTGTACTAAGTGTAAGTCGTGGTTGACGATACCGTTAAAAATCAATTTACCCATGCCCGGTAAGTCAAAGATTTGTTCGATAACGACCGCACCACCAAGTAAGTAACCTACACGTAAACCTAATACTGTTACAGGCGTGATTAAGGCATTGCGTAATACGTTGTGACGAATAACTGTTGCGTAAGGCACACCGTTACCAATCGCCGTTCTCACATAGTCTTTATCCATTTCTTCTACCATGGTTGTACGCACCACTCGAATTAATGACGCACATACTGGCACGGCAAGCGCAAGAGATGGCAAAATCATGGAATTAATATACCCCATCGGGCTTTCGCTGAATGGCACAAAACCACCAGAAGGCAACCAATCTAATTCCAAAGAGAACCATTGAATAAGTAAGATACCTAACCAGAATGATGGTGTCGCAACTGCCGCAACAGAGATTAAACGAATCACTTGGTCTACCCAGCTATCACGATAAAGCGCGGCAAGCACACCTAATGAGAAAGACACTACTGCCGCAAACACCACACCAATTAAGGTAAGCTGTAAAGTGATTGGGAAAGATTTCGCTAGCATGCTACTGATTGGTAATTCTGGTGGCATAGTCACACCAAAATCCAATACAAGTAAATTACCTAAGAAACGAAAATATTGAACAAAGAGTGGATCATTTAAGCCATGTGATTCGCGGTAAAGCTGTTTTGCCGCTTCACTAGCACTTTCGCCCAATGCCACTGTAGCAGGATCACCCGGCGTGAATTGAAGCACTACAAAGACGAGTGCTGTTACACCAAGTATCATGACCGGCAAAGCCATCAATCGGCGTAACAATAATCGAAGTATCATTTCCATCTGACCTCTCCTATTCTATTTTGAGAAATTCATTAAATTAAAAATGAAGTGAAATAATCAAATTAAAAAACAAAATGATTTATACAAATCATAATGTCCGCACTATACCCTGTCAATCCAAGTACCTCGGGCAAAGTTCAAATCTGTGATCGGCTTCACAAAGATTTTTTTGAAATAAAATAGAGAGCAAAAATGATTGGAAAACAGAAGAAAAAATGACCGCACTTTGGTGTTAAAAAGAAAGAAAAAAGGCTGTTGATTGCTCAACAGCCCAAACATTAAAAAGTGCTTTTATTTACGGCCCACACCGAGGAAAGATAAACCGGTTGTCGCCAAGGGTTGATAGCCTTCAAGGCTGCTATCATCCCATGCTGAAGGGAGTTTACGGTGAACAATCGGATAAAGTGGTACTTCAGCCGCAATAATGTTAATCGCTTCTTCCCATGATTTTTTCGCTTCAGCGTGATCTTTTGCTCTCACAGCTGCATTGAGCAATTCAGTCACTTTCGCAAATTCAGGGGTGTTGCTCCAGCGGAAACGACGTTTCGGCCATACATCACCACGATACCACCAGCTTAAAAGCAAGTCTAAGTCGTTACCGAACACTGATGGGTCACCCGGCGCGATTGCCACTTCATACACACCAGGATCTACGTTGTTGCTATATAACGCACCTGATTGTAAGTGTTGTAAAGTCACTTTCACACCTGGAATCTTGTTCCAAGACTCTAAAATTAACGGTGCTGATTCTTTCACCCAGTCGTGATCAGTTGCGAGCAATTCAAATTTAAGCTCAGTCACACCTGCTTCTTTTAATAATGCTGCTGCTTTTTCCGGATCATAAGGATATTGAGTTGATGCCTTAATATAATCTGGGTGAGTGGTTTGTAAGTATGATGTTGCTGCTTCTGCATTACCATCAAATACAATATCAACAAGTTTTTCAGTGTTCAAACCATAGTGTAACGCTTGACGTACTTTTGGATTGTTAAACGGTGCTTTTTCACAGTTAAACATTAAGAATAGCAAGCCGAAAGATTGAACGGATTGCACTTGTTGTTTTTTATTTTTCAAACGGCTAATGTCTAAATAAGGCACACTTTCCATTGCTTGAGTACGTTTAGACTCTTGTGCAGTTACACGAGCGGCCGCATCAGAAAGTAATAACCAAGACATTTTTTCAACTTGTGCTGGATATTTACCATTGTAAGGTTCATAAGCTTCAAAGACGATTTTGTCATCTTTCACTGCTGAAACAAATTTGAATGGACCTGAACCAATTGGGTGTGCATCAAATGCAGATTGTCCCACTTTATCGATCACATGTTTCGGTACAATTTTCACACAAGTTAAGCGGTTAGCGAATAAAGCAAATGGATATTTCAATTTAAATTCCACGACTTTATCGTCTACAGCTTTCACACTTTCAATGAAATCAATAAACATTACAAATAATGATTTATTGGCAGGATCAATAATACGATTGAAGGAATACACAACGTCTTCAGTGGTAACAGGTGCGCCGTCATGGAAAGTTGCGCCTTCACGTAAAGTAATACGCCATGTTGTTTCATCAACTTGCTCAGGCTCTTTTCCTGCTAAAGCAAGATAAGGTTCACGAGTTGCAGGATGCAAATCCACCAAACCTTCAAAAATATGCAAGTTTGCGGCATAAGGTGAAGCACCACTTGATGTCATTGGGTCAAAGCCGGTAGAAAGTGGATAAGCAATCCCCGCTTCAATGGTTTTACCTTTAATGTCTGCAGCAAAGGCTTTTGGTGTAAATGAGCCTAATGTTCCACTAAATGCAATACCTGCCCCCACGCCAGCCATAAGCTTCATAAAATGACGACGAGATTCATTTGTTTCAAAGGAAAAATGCTTTGTCATACTAAACTCCTGATGAGCAATAAAATCATATTTTGGTTTTTTAACCTAGCCAAACATTTCATTCGAAAATGAAGTAAAGCAATCAAATCTTAGAATAAAATGATTTGTATCAATCATAATCATCTTCGATTCATTCTGTCAAAGGGGAAATATTGAATGTGTGATCTACTTCACAGAGTTTTT
>OJZA01000512.1_pt1 | contig 9496 bp, 10 predicted proteins | sample 1614311 | NCBI WGS metagenome assembly OJZA01 (sample SAMN04436923, study PRJEB24849) | human gut metagenome | biome: human gut; feature: NICU; material: stool | host: Homo sapiens | place: USA: Saint Louis, MO | collected 2012-05-20
ACCGAGATCTACACTCTTTCCCTACACGACGCTCTTCCGATCTTGTTTGATCGGCCAAGGACCTGGCCACTCGGTGGGTGAGTCAGGATCCCGATGATCCACGTCTGGCAGACATGGTGCGCTCGACCGAGGAGTTGGCCACCGACGACCTCATGGAGCAGGGCTAGTCAGGAAGGACTGGTCAGGAAGACAGCCAGCCCGACACGTGCAGGTGACGGCATCTCGGGCAGCATGGGATTTCCGCAGAAGGCACGGTTCTGCAGTACGAACACGCCTGCGCAGCATGCACTCCAACCGCGCCCGTCGCTCCAACCGGCCGCCTCGAGGATGACGCAATGGTGCGCAGGATCTCCTCAAGTTGGGTCCCAGGGCGGTACGAGAGCCGATGGAGGGGCCCTCCAGGGCGAAGTCGATGGGGAACACCTTTGTTTGACCACCCATGCTGGTGACCAGCCGCCCCACCTGCACGATGCCCAGGTGACTCCAGCAGGGGTCTTCCTCGGATGGTGATGGGGCTGTCAAGACCCATGTGCCCCCTGTGCCCGTTGCCCATGCGCTCCCTGTGCCCAACACCGCTCGCGACAGGTATGAGAGGGCAACGCGTGTGGCAATTCTGTTTCAGACCGTGGCATCTGCATCTGCCCGTGGCAGCAGGGGCCATTGGTGACACGATGTCCATGGAGCCGTGTGCAGCCGCGGCACGTGCCGGGCGCTGGCAGCTCGTCGAACCTTCCCAGGCGGGGTCGATATGCTGGAACCGTGAGCAGAATCATCGCTGGCCGTCACGGAGGACACCGCATCAAGACGCCGCCCACCCAGCTGACCCGTCCGACCACCGACCGCGTGCGGGAGGCCGTGTTCTCCGCCATCGCCTCGTGGAACGGCACCGCCGACGAGCCGGTGAGCGATGCCCTGGCAGGAATCGCCTTCGCAGACCTTTTCGCCGGCTCGGGGGCGATGGGGCTGGAGGCTGCCAGCCGAGGGGCCGGGCCAGTGGTGTGCGTGGAGAAAACGCCCGCGACGAGCGCCATCATCGGTGCCAATGCCAAGGCGTTGTCTGCCACGGTGCAGGTGGTCACCGCCGACGTCTCTGCCTGGATCTCCCGGTCTGTCGGTGCCGCTGGAAATGACGGCACCGGGCATGGCGAACCGGGACACGTCACCGGGCATGGCGAACCGGGACGCGACAACCCGGGACACGACGACACCGGGCGCTACGACGTGATGTGGTTCGACCCTCCCTACGACCTGCCCAGCACCAAGATGGACGAGCTCATCGCCCGAGCCACCGGCCTGCTCGTCGACTCCGGGCTCCTCGTCGTCGAACGCTCCGCTCGCACCGCAGCACCGACCTTTCCCGAGGGAATGGAGCACTGGTCGTCGTCCTACGGACAGACCGTTGTCCACTACGCCCAACGGGCTGATCCCAGTCAATGAGTTCTTCGGCAGCCCGCCCACCGGCCTGCAACCACGTCAACCCACCGCACCAACTCACACCAGGAGGAACGCCCATGAAGGCCGTCTTTTCCGGGTCCTTCGACCCGATCACCCGGGGCCATGTCGACATCGTCACCCGAGCCAGGAACCTTGTCGACGAGGTCATCGTGGGGGTGGCCGTCAACACCGCCAAGAACGGGATCTTCTCCATGGATGAGCGGGTCTCCCTCGTCCGGGACGCCGTCAAGGACATACCGCAGGTCTCGGTGCATCTCGTCGACGGGCTGCTCGTGGACTTCTGCCGCGCACATGGTGCCGACGTCATCGTTCGTGGCCTGCGATTCGGCGGCGACTTCGACTACGAGCTGCAGATGGCCCACCTCAACAAGGAGATGAGCGGCATAGAGACGATCCTGCTCCCGGCCGGACGAGAATTCGGCACGATCAGCTCGTCGATGATTCGTTCAGCAGCTTCTTACGGGGGAGACGTCAGCGCATTCGTCACTCCGACGGTCACCGAGGCCCTGCGCCGGAAGTTCGGTTCCGGCGTGTTGGGGGGCGAGCCCGGTCGTGACGAGTGACGTGACCCACGGTGACATATGGCCCGGTGCGTCCGAGGGGATTTGTCTGAGACGTCAGAGAGAGTAAACTGATGCGCCGGTCATGACCTCGTCGTGTTCCACTGGTCGAAGGGAATCTTGCGATGAACACCAACCATCGCCGTCCTGACGGTGACAATGCCCTGCTGATGGATGTCAGCGGACTGCGCCGTCAAGCTGGTCAGATGATTGCGGTGCATCGTCCGTTCCCCGCTCCAGCGGAGCTCGGTGTGGACATGATTCGTGTTCCCGAGGGCTCGTCGATCGACGTCGATCTCCGTATGGAGTCGGTGGTCGAGGGGATCCTCGTGACGGGAACTGCATCGACCACGCTGGTGGGGGAGTGCTCACGCTGCCTGGACCGGATCGAGGATCCTCGGACCTTCGACCTTCAGGAGCTGTACTTCTACCCCGATCGCGAGGCCGAGGAGGACTCCTTGTGGGTGCAGGACGATGACACCATCGATCTCGACCCAGTTCTTCGGGAGGCCATCGTGTTGAACCTGCCGCTCAACCCGTTGTGCGACCCGGACTGCTTGGGGCTGTGCCCCGAGTGCGGAGCCCACCTCAACGATGATCCCGATCACGACCACGGGGACCAGATCGACCCCCGATGGGCCGAACTGGCGAAGTTCGACCCCACGGAGTCCTGAGCCCGAAAACGCCGTCAAGACACATACCCCAAGGAGAAGATCGTGGCTGTCCCGAAGCGGAAGATGTCCCGTTCCAACACCCGGCACCGTCGTTCGCAGTGGAAGGCTGTCGCCCCGACCCTCGTCATGTGCGCCAACCCTGCCTGCCGTGCCAAGCACCTGCCGCACACCGCCTGCCCGGAGTGTGGCCAGTACGGTTCCCGCAGCAACATGCGTCAGGTGACCCAGGCCTGATGGCCAGGCCAGCAGCTGGGCCGGGGGCCCGCACCCCCGACGACAGCTGGGCATTCCTGGCGTTGCTCAAGGAGTTGGAGGTCGAGATCGACCCCCAACTCCTTGATCTCGCCCTCACACACCGTTCCTACGCCTTCGAACATGGCGGGCTGCCCACCAACGAGCGACTGGAATTCCTCGGCGACGCCGTCTTGGAAATTGGGACGACCGACTACCTCTATCGAGCCTTCCCCGAGCTGAGCGAGGGCCATCTGGCCAAGTTGCGCGCAGCCGTCGTCAGCACGGTGTCGCTGGGACAGGTGGCACGACGTCTCGGCATCGGCCCGTACGTCAGGCTCGGCAAGGGCGAGGAACTCACCGGTGGACACGACAAGACGTCGATCCTGGCCGACACCACCGAGGCGCTCCTGGGCGCCGTGGAGCTGTCCGCGGGGCTGCCCAGTGCCCTGCGGCTCGTCCACCACCTCTTCGATCCGCTCATCGACGAGGCCCAGCGCACCGGTGCCGGTACGGACTGGAAGACCGTCCTGCAGGAGCTGTGCGCCGCCCATGACTGGGAGGGTCCGCAGTACCACGTCGTCGGATCTGGGCCGGACCACGATCGACGGTACGAGGCCCATGCCGTTGTCGCCGATGTGACGCACACCGGTTTCACCGGCCACAACAAGAAGGAGGCCGAGCAGGGAGCTGCTCGCCTGGCCGTCACCGAGTTGACGAGTGCCGGAACTTCCTGAGGTCGAGACGGTCCGACGCGGCCTGCGAGAACACGTCCTGGATCGCCGAATCCGTTGTGTGGAGGTCAACCATCCCCGCCTGGTGCGACGCCAGGTCGGGGGTGCTGCTGCATTCGTCCACGGATGCCGGAATCGCACCATTGTCGATGTGCGCCGCCGCGGCAAGTACCTATGGTTCGCCCTGGATGACGACGCCGCACTGGTGGCACACCTGGGGATGAGCGGGCAGTTCCGCGTCGACGCCGGGCCCCACGCCGTCCGCACCGAACCTCTGCAGGCTGGCAGTGGGCACCAGTCGGCTGGTTCTGGGCGGCAACCGACTGACGCTGGACACCGTCACACACGCGCCACCTTCCTCCTGGATGAAACGGCTCGCAGTGATGCCCGTTCCGGTGGGGCAGGGATCCTCAGGTTCGTCGACCAACGCACCTTCGGGGCCATGTGGGTGAGCCCAGGTGATGCTGCGCTGCCCACCGAGATCGCACACATCGGGCGGGACCTCTTCGACCCAGAGATCGACCTCGAGGAGGCCGCCCAGCGGATGCGTCGGCGACGCAGTACCGTGAAACGCGCCATGCTCGACCAGAGTCTCGTCTCCGGGATCGGCAACATCTATGCCGATGAGTCCCTGTGGCGTGCCCGGCTGCATCCGCTGACCCCCACCAATGCCATGAGCCAGCGGCAGGCCGTCGAGCTGTGGCAGGTTGCTCGCGGGGTGATGGTCGAGGCCCTGGAGCAGGGTGGTACCTCGTTCGACAAGCTCTACGTCAACGTCAATGGCAGCTCGGGATACTTCGGGCGCTCCCTTGACGTCTACGGACGAGAAGGTGAGCCCTGCCACCGCTGTGGAACGCCCATCGTTCGCGAGTCGTTCATGAACCGGTCCAGCCACCTGTGTCCGGGGTGCCAACGGCTGCGCTGACGGCACATGCCGCGCTTCGGTGCATGTCCTCATTGTCGTATGAACAAGGACACGCCCATCGAGGAGCAGATCCAGGCATGGGTCGCTGAAGCCGAGGCTGGCTGTGACGTTGCGGCACTCAAGCGACGTGGTCGAGGTCATCCAGGGCGTGGAGCCGAGCCTGTGGACGTGGTCACGGTTCCTCTGCCTGCAGACGAGTTTGCTGCTCTGGATCGAACCGCTCGAGGATGACGACTGGCCGCATCGCGAGCTTCGCCTTGGGCCCGACGCGAGCGTGATGTGCCTTATCCTGCCCATCGCCGTAGGATTACGGCCGTGATGTCCACCCACAAGCAGCGAGATTGGGCGAAGACCCTGCGCGAACTCATCAAGTTCGGGATCGTCGGAGGATCCGGGTTCGTCGTCAACATCCTGGTCGCGATCGTCCTCAACAAAATGCACGGCGGCACCGCACATGCCCAGGACGTGCTGTTCAACCTGTTCGGGACGAGGTGGAACTTCCGGTTCACCTCGCTGGTGTGGATCGTGGCCTTCCTGGTGGCGAACGTCTTCAACTTCCAGCTCAACCGCTCCTGGACGTTCAAACGGGATGTGCGTCGCGGCTGGTGGGCCGAGTTCGGCCCGTTCTTCCTCGTCGGTTCGGTGGCCGCCGTCGCCGGTCTGTTCATCAAGGTGGCGTTGACGAATCCCACCTCACCCGTCTACCTCCCCGAGGGTTTCTTCCACGAATCTGCCGGTCTGCACTCCCGGGAGTACTGGTCGCAGATCATCACGATCGTCGTCACGATGCCCATCAACTTCGTCGTCAACAAACTGTGGACCTTCCGGGCCGTCAAGAGCCATGAAGGGCAGACGCTGGCCTACATCGAGGCCGACGGAGCAGCTGCGAGGTGCCCTACTGGGGCTGCTGAATCGGCTGGTGATCCGACGGCAGCCACCAGCGGTTCCGCGACTGTCGCTGAATACTCCCGGTGACATGGCGACACGCCTCACGTCAGGCTCGGTGATCGCTGCTCCCACGTCCGTGCCTGCGGTGCCACGGATCATCTGAATCCACGGCAGACCCCAGCGTCACTCGAAGGACGTCTTGCCCCGACCCGATAGGATGGCATCGTGAATTCTGCTGTTGTCATCGGAACCATCCTTGTCATTCTTGTCATCCTCGGGGTGATCGCCCTGGGGGTCGCGATCGTCAATCGCAAACAGGTCAAGAGTGGGCAGCGTCCACAGATCGGTGAGGGCGAGCCCACCTCCACCGATGAGGCTGCACATGCAGGTGCAGCGGACCAGGCTGAAGGAGCACCTGCCCAGGAACCGACCGGTGCCCCGGCTGCCGAGGCCCAGCCCACCGTGGAGACGCCGGAGGCCTCCACCTCACGTCTGGCACGGCTGCGTCGCCGTCTGGCCAACAGCAACAATGCCCTGGCTCGCGGTCTCGCCGAGCTGCTCAGCTCCGACCACATCGACGAGGACACCTGGGACGACTTCGAGACCACCCTCATCACCTCCGACCTCGGTGTCGGGCCGAGCACCGAGCTCGTGGAGAAGCTGCGCTCCGAACTCGCCATCGACGGTGTCGCCGATCCGCAGCGCGCCCGCACGGTGCTGCACGACGAACTCGTCACACTCGTCAACCCGGACATGGACCGTGAGCTGAAGCTGGACCACGAGGAGGGCAAGCCGGCAGTCATCCTCATGGTCGGAGTCAATGGCACGGGCAAGACGACCACCTGCGGAAAAATTGCCCGCATGCTCGTCGCCGACGGCAAATCGGTCGTCCTCGGTGCCGCCGACACCTTCCGCGCAGCTGCCGGTGAGCAGCTGGAGACCTGGGGGGAGCGCGTCGGGGTGCGCACCGTGCGCAAGGACGCCGGGGCCGACCCCGCCTCGGTGGCCTATGAAGCCGTCCAGACCGGTATCGACGACGGCGCGGACGTCGTCATCGTCGACACCGCTGGTCGACTGCACAACAAGGCGGGGCTCATGGACGAGCTGGGCAAGGTCAAGCGCGTCATCGAGAAGCTCGCCAGCGTGTCCGAGGTGCTCCTCGTCCTTGACGCCACCACTGGTCAGAACGGCCTCACCCAGGCCCGCGTCTTCGCCGAGGTCGTCGACGTCACCGGTGTCGTCCTGTCCAAGCTGGACGGTTCGGCCAAGGGAGGCATCGTCGTGCAGGTGCAGCAGGAGCTCGGCGTGCCCGTCAAGCTCATCGGGCTGGGTGAGGGGCCCGACGATCTCGCACCCTTCGAAGCCGCGGGCTTCGTCGATGGACTCATGGGGCAGTGAGATGGGCACGCTGTACGGTGTGTGCCCCATGTCGATGTGAACCGGTGCCGACATAAGCCTGTGCCGATGTAAGCAGCGTCGATATAGGATCGCCCAACGTGATCGACATACTCAGCCCGGGCCTTGAGCTCACCGTGGCCATTCTCGCAGTTGCCACGCCACTGATCATTGGCATTGTCGTGGCACTGCGTAGCTGGGGTCGATCGGTTCCACGACGGATCGGACGAGGTGCGGCTGCTCTCGTCGTCGTCCTTCTGTGTCAGGCACTCGGGCTCGTCGCCGTATTCCTGCACGTCAACAACACCTATGCGTTCTACGCGAGCTGGGACGAGTTGTTCGGGAGGACTGCCATCGTCTCGACTCAAGACCTCGTCACGGTGACGAGTCCATCGGCCAGTGTCGTTCCGGTGTCACCACACAATCCAAATCCGGGTGGTCTCCTCACCGGTGTCGACGTGGCGGGGACAGACCCTGCGTACTCGCATGTGCCGGTCTGGTTGCCGCCACAGTACTTCGAGAAGTCCGAGGCACACACCCAGTTCCCGGTCCTCTACTGGATCGGAGGCGTCAATGACACCGGTGACCACGCTCTGCAATCGATCCCTCTCATCGACCCGGCACTCTCGTTGGTCAGGAGCGGTGAGGTCACCCCATTCATCGTCGTCGTTCTGCCGGGCAAGATTCGCTCTGAGCAGGATACCGAATGCATGGACATTGCGGGGACCAACCATCAGACATGGGTCATGAAGACGGTCCGGGAACAGGTGGAGAGACACTATCGTGTCGGGAGCACACGGGAATCGCGATTCGTGGCTGGATGGAGTACTGGCGGCTACTGCGCTGCCAACCTCACCTCCAAGTACCCGCTCGACTTCAATGCGGGTTTCGCCTTGGCAGGGTACTATCATCCGACCTTCGAGGGGCCAGCACTTTCCAAGGTGACGCCTCAGTTGATTGCTGACAACTCGCCCTTGGCGAGGGTCAAGGCGGGGAATGTGGACTCCAGGGTGCGTTTCCTCTCGGTCATGTCAAAACGCGATCGGTCATCATGGGGCGACGTGGACAATCCGCTGATGTTGAACGGCCAGGTGTGGTCCGACGGACAGGATTTCTGGAATCATGCCCACGCACTCAAGCAGTATGAGTTCATCGTTCTCGACCAAGGAGGGCATGGTACTGGGACCTATGTTCCGTACCTTGGCCAATGTCTGAGATGGCTTGGCCAGTTCGGCCTGTGAGGCCTGTGCCGTGGTTCCCCGCCTCTCATGACAAGGTGAGGCGGTAGCCTAGGAGGAGCGCTCCCTGCGCACCTCGTCTCGTGACCCTTACCGAAGGACTATCCGTGTTCGACACTCTGCAGGACCGTCTCGCAGCCACTTTCAAGGGGCTGCGTGGAAAAGGTCGTCTCACTGACGCTGACATCGATGCCACGACTCGGCAGATCCGTATCGCGCTGCTCGAGGCCGACGTCAACCTCAGTGTTGTCAAGGAATTCGTCGCAGCCGTCAAGGAACGCTGTCGTGGTGAGGAGCTGTCCAAGGCGCTCAACCCCACCCAGCAGATCATCAAGATCGTCAACGAGGAACTCGTCGACATCCTGGGCGGCGAGACGCGTACCGTCCGATTCGCGAAGAATCCGCCAACGGTCATCATGCTTGCTGGTCTGCAGGGTGCCGGCAAGACGACCCTGGCCGGCAAGCTCGCCGCATGGTTCAAGGCGGAGGGGCACTCCCCGATGCTTGCCGCCTGCGACCTCCAGCGTCCCAATGCCGTCACCCAGTTGCAGGTGGTCGGGGAGCGGGCCGGAGTGCAGGTCTTCGCCCCCGAACCCGGCAATGGCGTCGGCAACCCGATCCAGGTGGCCCAGGATGCCATCGCCGAGGCACAGCGCAAGCTCTACGACGTCGTCATCATCGACACCGCTGGTCGTCTGGGCGTTGACGAGGAGCTCATGGCCCAGGCTGCCGACATCAAGGCAGTGACCCACCCCGACGAGACGCTCTTCGTCGTTGACGCCATGATCGGACAGGATGCCGTCAACACTGCCGTGGCCTTCCAGCAGGGAGTCGGCTTCGACGGGGTCGTCCTCACCAAACTCGACGGTGACGCCCGCGGCGGCGCGGCGCTGTCCATCGCCCGGGTCGTCGGCAAGCCGATCATGTTCGCCTCCTCCGGTGAGGGACTCAAGGACTTCGACGTCTTCCACCCCGACCGGATGGCCTCGCGCATCCTCGACATGGGCGACATGCTCACCCTCATCGAACAGGCGGAGAAGGCCTTCGACGCCAGGCAGTCCGAGGAGGCTGCCGCCAAGATCATGGCGGGCAAGGGGGAGTTCGGTCTGGACGACTTCCTCGGCATGATGCGTCAGATGCGACGTATGGGTCCCATGTCCAAGATCATGGGCATGCTGCCGGGCATGGGTCAGATGAAGGACCAGATCGAGTCGATCGACGAACGCGACATCGACCGCATCGAGGCGATCATCCTCAGTATGACTCCGGCCGAGCGAGCCGACGTGGGCATTCTCAACGGATCGCGGCGAGCCCGTATCGCCAAGGGTTCCGGAGTCGAGGTGAAGGACGTCAACAGCCTCGTCAACCGGTTCGTCGACGCTCGCAAGATGATGGG
>OJZA01000522.1_pt1 | contig 9303 bp, 9 predicted proteins | sample 1614311 | NCBI WGS metagenome assembly OJZA01 (sample SAMN04436923, study PRJEB24849) | human gut metagenome | biome: human gut; feature: NICU; material: stool | host: Homo sapiens | place: USA: Saint Louis, MO | collected 2012-05-20
ACGCCGGGATCTGTGCGGGGGGTACCCGGTAACGGGTATCCCTACCGCGACATTTATGTGAGCGAGTCTATCATGCAGTTCTACACGCCCGTTGAGTTACGTAAGATTATCCTAATCCCATTGTACAGCGACCTTGTTCAGTGTGGTTTTCCGAGCCCCGCGCAGGATTATGTTGAGCAGCGTATCGACCTTAACGAGCTGCTAGTTAACCACCCCAGCGCGACGTATTTTGTCAAAGCTGCCGGCGATAGCATGAAGGACGCCGGGATCGGGGAGGGGGATCTTCTGGTCGTGGATAGTTCAAGGACCGCAGTCCATGGCGATATTGTGATTGCTGCGGTGGACGGGGAATTCACTGTTAAGAAACTGCAGTTGCATCCGCGGGTTCAGCTTAACCCAATGAATAGCGCGTATTCGCCGATAATCGTCGGTAGTGAGGATACTCTCGATGTGTTCGGCGTCGTAACTTACATCATCAAATCGGCTGGCTAAGATGTTTGCGCTTTGCGATGTGAACTCCTTTTACGCATCGTGTGAGACGGTGTTTCGTCCTGACCTGAAAGGGCGGCCAGTAGTCGTCCTTTCCAATAACGACGGGTGTGTGATTGCTCGTTCCGCTGAGGCGAAGCCCTTAGTCAAAATGGGGGAGCCGTACTTCAAACAAAAGGACATGTTTCGCCGGCACGGCATTATCGCATTTAGTAGCAACTATGAGCTCTATGCCGATATGTCTAATCGTGTGATGACGACACTGGAGGAGCTCTCTCCACGATGCGAAATTTACAGCATCGATGAAGCTTTTTGCGACCTGACAGGAGTTCGTAACTGCCGCGACCTAACCGACTTTGGCCGGGAAATTCGTGAGACAGTTCTACGCAGGACGCATCTCACGGTCGGCGTCGGCATAGCCCAGACAAAAACGCTGGCAAAGCTGGCCAACCATGCAGCGAAACAGTGGCAGCGGCAGACCGGAGGCGTGGTTGATTTGTCGAATCTGGAACGACAGAGGAAGCTGATGTCTTTGCTGCCGGTGGAAGAGGTCTGGGGGGTAGGGCGCCGAATCAGTAAAAAGCTGGAGGCGATGGGGATAGATACGGTGCTTAAGTTAGCCGATACGGATATCCGTTTTATCCGGAAGCATTTTAATGTGGTTCTGGAACGAACCGTGCGGGAACTGCGTGGTGAACCATGCCTCGGTCTTGAGGAATTCGCGCCGGTAAAGCAGGAAATTATTTGTAGCAGGTCATTTGGGGAACGAGTCACTGAATACGAGCAGATGAGGCAGGCTATGTGTTCATACGCTTCGCGCGCAGCTGAGAAACTGCGTGGTGAACACCAGTATTGCCGTTTTATCTCAGCGTTCGTTAAAACCAGCCCCTTTGCGCTTAATGAGCCATATTACGGAAACAGCGCATCAGTAAAGCTGCTAACGCCAACCCAGGACAGCAGGGACATAATCACCGCGGCGACGAAATGCCTTGATGCAATCTGGCGAGACGGGCATCGCTATCAGAAAGCAGGCGTGATGCTAGGGGATTTCTACAGCCAGGGCGTAGCGCAGCTCAACCTCTTCGATGATAACGCGCCACGGAAGAACAGTGAAAAGCTAATGGAAGTTCTTGACCAACTCAACGCAAAGGACGGAAGGGGAACGCTGTATTTTGCAGGGCAGGGGATCCAGACTGCCTGGCAGATGAAGAGAGAAATGTTATCCCCGCGCTATACTACGAGGTTCTGTGACCTGCTCAAAGTTAGATGACTCGGCCATTAACGGTAATGGTGACGCTACTACGTCCGCTTAGAGCGAGGAGTGGACATCGTCTTGATGTCAAAAATGACATTTTTCGATTGAGCAACGCCAAATATTAGGGTCTTACCGAATGCCTGGAGAAAGGCGAAAAAAAACCGCCTCGCGGCGGCTTCTACTAAAGAGAAGAAGATCTTCATGTCAGATTAGAGCTATCTGCTGATTGTTCAGCTGCGCCAATCTTTCAGATAGTTTTATCTTCTCTTCAACCTTTTCCAGTGATGATGCCGACATGAAGCTAATCAGTACATCAATATCTTTGGGTTCTTTGATAAGAACAAACTCTCTTGACTTATTAATGAAAACAGCTGAGTTTTTCTTTCTTGATAGCAATTCAATAACGTTGCTTAAAGTGCCAGGGCTTTTTGTATCCCAGACCATTAGCCCATAATCTGCTGCTTCTGCCATTTTTATATCTTTGGCTGTGTAAAAATCACGGGTTCCTGGACGCAGGTTTGTTTTGACGACATACACTGGCCACGCACCTAAATTATTTCGTGGTTTAGCATCACTGGTGAACACAGTGGTTGCGCTGTATCCCATTTGTTTCAGTTCTTTCTGTACGGAAGAATCAACGCCAGACGCGTCACCGACGACAACATCAAAATTTTTGTCAACAATATTCTTTAAACGCTCAACGACAAGCGAATCGAGTTTTTTAATGGTTATCGAACCGGCAACGAAAACTGTCGTCGTCATGGTTATCTCCAAGTCAGCGCTGCTACATAGATTTTATTGATTTTATTATAACCGCGTAGCACTTCAACCGCAGCTTCCATGGAGGCTCCTGTATGAAATAGATCGTCAACGATGAGGGCATTGTAAGGGCCACCTTCGCCGATTTCGTCTTGATAAGAAAAAGCCCCAGCAACAGCAGCGTCTTTTTCCGCCTTTGTGTTTAGGTCCTTCAACGACACCCCACCAGGAGCCTTAATCAGTAACTTGTTGAAGCTATGCATATTGTTACCCATCTTTGTCGCGAGAGCCTCAGTAATTGCAGTCACTGGCTGGACAGCCCGCACATTTGAAGCTGCCATAGGGATGATTAAGTTGATGTTGTCAAAAAGAGGTATAGCACTGTCGAGTAGACACTGAGCCAAAGCATCAACCTGACTCATATTATTTTTATACTTTAACTGATATACGGCTTCTCCAACCTCAGTGCGCTCGTTGTTAAACATAGGTTTTCCGTACTCGTTATCACCTAAATAAGTACTCCTAATCAAATGTTTATCCATCGCGTAACCCAAATCCCAATTGCCCGTAATTGTTTTGATGTTAACATTCACAACGCTTTCCCCAATCGTTACAAGATGTAAATCAAGATACACTTTCTGGGATGATTCTTAAAAAATTCTTTAGTGAAATGTGAGATTGGTTTCAATCTATAGCTTTTAATCTAAGGTTCAATGTTGAAGCAAAATCCATCCGCTAGTGTCCGCATCTGGCACATTTCGGACGTTATCAAAGCTATAGTCTTTTGATAGCCTCAATCAATTCAGGCCCCTGATTCTTCACGTTACCCACTGCGCGGGAAACTGGATGCCATTTGAAATGATCTGCTGACAGAGCGCCATCTGCAATTATTTCCTCCGCCTCTTTCCCTCCGATATCCTGCCTCATCCATTCGCGTGCGGCTTCCGGCACTAACACTAACGGCCGGCGGTCGTGAATATCGACAAGACCCTGGTCGGCGGCTGCAGTCACAATCAAAAATCCCTCAGTTTCATCGCCGCGCTCGAAAGGCACGCTGCCGATCGCCGCCATAAAAATGGGTTTGCCGTCTTTACGGTGGATGAAATAGGGCTGCTTCTTGTCTCCTTCACGCTTCCACTCAAACCAGCCATCGGCAAAGCAGATCGCCCGTCCATGTTGCCACAGTGGTTTAAACATTCTGCTTGTCGCCGCGGTTTCTACGCGAGCGTTAATGAGCGCTGGCTTATCCCACCACCCTGGAGCGTAACCCCAGTGAACTGGATCGAGGTGCAGCTGTTCGTTACGTTCGCTCAGTAACAGAACTTTGGTACCAGGTGCGACGTTGTAACGGCCGATCGGTTCGGGGTCATAGGCGATATTCCGCTCGTCCTCTTCTGCAAGATAAGCCAGGTATTCTTCGCGTGTCTGTGATTGGGCAAATCGTCCGCACATGGTTACCTCCAGTAGTCATACTGAAAGTATAGAAGACAGAAATTGAGCATTTCTGAGGGAGGAAAATAACCCCGGAGAAGTTGTTATTGATGGGGTTTCTCCCCAGTTTTACCCCACTAACTCCCCGCACAAAAAACAGGCATAAAAAAACCAGCCCTAAAAGGCTGGTTTCTGTGGAGTTTTTGGTCGGCACGAGAGGATTTGAACCTCCGACCCCCGACACCCCATGACGGTGCGCTACCAGGCTGCGCTACGTGCCGATTCGTGGGGAACAATATTACCCGTTCCCCAAGCGAATGCAAGCCGGGAAATGACTGATTGATTTATAAATAATCAATCAGTTAGCGATAAAGCGTTTTTCATCGGTCAGCACCTGCAGCAGCAAGCTGAGCTGCGGTTTTTGATCGTTAATTTTCTCGCCGTCGCTGTTCCACGTTCTGTAAGTGCCGTTGTGATTAAGTACAACCGTGAATTTCGGCGTGGTTATGGCCAGCGTATCGCTATTGGCCGCGGTGACCCAGGCACGACGGCGGGCGGCGCTAAACAGATCCTCACCTTGCGAATACTCGTTGGCCGGGGTAGAGACGTGGAGCAAACGCTGCATCAGCGTCGTCATCACGTCTTTATTATCGGTCAGCGTCGCGATCTCCTGAGCCGGCGTGCCCGGCCAATGGATCACTAAGGGAACCTGCAACTGCTCGCGCGACCAGCCAAACTGCTCATGCTGCGGGTTCAGCGGCATTCCACGGCCCGCGGTCACGATAACCACCGTATTGTTCAGCTTGCCCGCTTCCCGCAGCGCGTTCAGCACGCGGCCAATTTGCGTATCGACCGCGCCCGCGGCGTTACCGTAGCGGCGGACGAAGTTTTGCTGCTGCCCGTCGTCAAAGGTAGTGCCGTTGAGCGAAACCCACGAGAACCAGCGGTTTTCATCCTGGGCGTAGCGGTCCAGCCAGTTAATCCACTGGTTTGCCGTCTGCTCGTCGCTTTGCGCTTTCGCGACGGGCAGTGAGAAATCTGACAGCAGCGCCTGACGGTAGAGCGGGCTGCTAAAGCCATCTGATGAGAACAGGCCCAGCTGATAACCCTGCTGATTCAGCGACGTAATCAGCGCCGCAGGGATGCGCGCAGACAGAACGCCGTCCATATAGCTCGGGGAAATACCGTAGAACAGGCCAAACATGCCGCTGTCAGCGGTGTTGCCGGAGCTCATGTGCTGGGTAAAGTTCACGTTGTCTTTCGCGAACCCGGCCAGCGCCGGCATGTTTTTCTCAAAGCGCGAATAATTAAGGTTATCAACGGTAATCAGCAGCACGTTATAACCGGTACCGAGATCGCGATAACGCAGATCGCTCAGCGGATATTGCACCGAGACGGCTTCCGGCGCGCCTTGTTCCACCAGACGGCGCTGGTAGTCCTGCGCGTCGAGCAGGCCATGTTTTTCCAGGAAACGGCGCGCCGTCATCGGATAGGAGAGCGGCAGGTTGGCCCGCTGCATGGTGATCGGACGATAGAAGTTGGCATCCGCCCAGATATAGACCAGATGGCTACTGATAAAGGAGATAAAGAAGAACCAGGCAACGGGTCGGGCGTAGTGGCGGCGACGCGTCAGGCTGCGCAGCTTCTGCCAGCTCCAGGTCGCGAAGAGCATTTCCAGCAGGAAAATGATCGGTACGCTGATAAACATCAGCTGCCAGTCGCGCGCCATCTCGTTCTGGTCGGGGTTGATAACCAGTTCCCAGACAAAGGGATTAAGATGCAGGTGGAAACGGGTGAAAACTTCGCTGTCGATTAGCAGCAGCGTCATGCCCACGGTCGCCAGAATAACCGAGATAAAGCGCATTAAGCGCTGAGAGACGACGATAAAAGTCAGCGGGAAAAGAATCAGCACATAGCTGGTAAAGACCAGGAAGCTGAAGTGACCAACGAGGCTGACGTACGAAAAGAGGCGTCCGGCAAGCGTCGTTGGCCAGTCGGCGACAAACAGATAGCGACTGCCGAGCACCATAGCCAACAACATGTTGAAAAGGGCGAACCAGTGCCCCCAGCTGACCATCTGGGAGACTTTTTCTCGGTAGGGCTGACGAAGAGTCACCATATACTGTTGTTCGTTATCCTTAGTGCGCTGGATCGTCGTTGATAGATGACTGCAGCGCCTGGGCAAAAGAACGGGCGATGGCCTGACGCTGCGCCGGCGCGACGCTACTGTTGATCAGGTTAGTCACCATATTGCCCAGAACCATCAGTGAAAGGTCAACGGGCGCTTTATGTGTTTCCAGAACGCTCGTCAGCTCGCTGAGCAGCTGTTCGACGTGTTCATCGCTATAGCGGGATAATTGCGGCATAAACTCAAAATCTGTTTGTTCGTGAAAGGGCAACATATTACCGTAGCAGCAGCTTTTTTTCCGCATTTTTTCGCCACGACGCAAAAGCGCGCGGCTTCGCTCGCAAAGAGTCACGCGGCGGTTGCGTCGTTGCCCCCGCGGTGGTTGAATACCGCCCGGTCTAAAAGGAGAGTTTAACATGAGTCTGGATATCGACCAGATTGCCCTGCATCAGTTAATCAAACGTGATGAACAAAATCTGGAGCTGGTGCTGCGCGAATCGTTGCTGGAGCCGACGGCGACGGTTGTCGAGATGATGGCCGAACTGCATCGTGTCTACAGCGCAAAAAATAAAGCCTACGGCCTGTTTAATGAAGAGAGCGAGCTGGCGCAGGCGCTGCGCGGGCAGCGTAAGGGCGAAGAAGCGTTCCTGCCGTTTAGCCGCGCCGCTACCGGGCGCCTGCGCGACGAACTGGCAAAATATCCCTTTGCAGAAGGCGGTATTGTGCTGTTTTGCCAGTATCGTTATCTGGCGGTGGAATATCTGATGGTGGCGGTGCTGAACAACCTAAGCAGCATGCGCGTCAACGAAGAGCTGGATATCAGCTCCACCCATTATCTGGACATCAATCACGCGGATATCGTCGCGCGTATTGATTTAACCGAGTGGGAAACCAACCCGGAGTCAACGCGCTATCTGACCTTCCTGAAGGGGCGGGTAGGGCGCAAGGTGGCGGATTTCTTTATGGATTTCCTCGGCGCCAGCGAAGGGCTGAACGCCAAAGCGCAGAACCGCGGCCTGCTGCAGGCGCTTGATGATTTCGCCGCCGATGCGCAGCTGGATAAATCTGAACGTCAAAACGTGCGCCAGCAGGTATACAGCTACTGCAACGAGCAGCTGCAGGCCGGTGAGGAAATCGAGCTGGAGTCGCTGTCGAAAGAGCTGGCGGGCGTCAGCGAGAAAACCTTTCAGGAATTTACCGCCGAACAAGGCTACGAGCTGGAAGAGAGCTTCCCGGCGGATCGCAGCACGCTGCGTCAGTTAACCAAGTTTGCCGGCAGCGGCGGCGGGTTAACCATTAATTTTGACGCTATGCTGCTGGGCGAGCGGGTGTTCTGGGATCCGGCTACGGATACCTTAACCATTAAAGGCACGCCGCCGAACCTGCGCGATCAGCTACAGCGCCGTACTTCTGGCGGAAATTAATGCGCAAAATCCCGACGTCGAGTCGGGATTTTTTTGCCTGAACCCGTATTACAGGGCGTAGAGGATTTCTACCCCCGCCAGGGTTAGCTGCTGTCGCAGCGCCTCGTCCAGGGTCGTATCCACGATCAGCGTACTGGCTGCCCCCAGCTCGCCGATGGCAAAGGCCGACGCGGAGTTAAGCTTTTCTTGTGACGCCATCACCACCGTTTCGGCAGCCCGCGCCGCCAGCGCGCGTTTAATGCCCGCTTCTTCATAGTCACCGGTGGTGAATCCCGCCCGGGGGTGAACGCCGGTGACGCCCATAAAAAACAGATCGGCGTTGATACGGGAAATACTCTCGAGGGCCGCAGACCCGACGCTGACGACGGAATGCTTAAACAACCGGCCGCCGATCAAAATCACCTCGATGAGCGGTTTTTCCACCAGCGCGACGGCAATCCCCGGGCTATGGGTGACCACGGTACACGCGAGGTTATCCGGCAGCAGGCGCATCATCTCCCCGGTGGTGGTGCCGCCGTCGACAATCACCACCTGACCGGGCTGAATGAGCTCAACCGCGCGCTGGGCAATGCTCTGCTTTGAGGCGATTTGCACGTTCTTTCTTGTTTCAATAGGCGCGATGGCTTCGGAAACCGGCAGCGCGCCGCCGTGGACGCGCTGCAGCTTGCCTTCCGCGGCCAGCTCCCGCAGATCCCGGCGAATGGAGTCTTCTGATACGCTAAAGCGCTGGCTGAGATCCCCGGACATCACCTGTTTTTCCTCGGCGAGGATCTGCAAAATCTGCTGTTTTCTCTGGCTGGCGAGCATCAAAATACCTTCATGAGTGATCTTGTTTGTGCACGATTATGCATGTTATGTTGCTCGCTGTCACCTAAAAGGGGAAAAACATGCACGCTGACGCACCGCGCGTTCGCCATATCCGCGAAACGCTTTTATCGGATAACTGGTACACGCTCAAGAAATATACTTTTGAACTATTGCGCCGGGACGGACGCTGGCAGGAGCAGAGCCGGGAAGCTTACGACCGCGGCAACGGCGCGGTGATCCTGCTCTACAATCGTGAAAAGCAAACGGTAGTGCTGGTTCGCCAGTTTCGCTTTCCGGTGTGGATTAACGGTCATGATGGCTTTTTGATCGAAGCTGCCGCCGGACTGCTGGATAACGCTTCTCCGGAGGCGCGCATCGTTGCCGAAGCCGAAGAGGAGACCGGTTTTCGCGTCACGCGCATAGAGCCGGTATTCACCGCTTACATGAGCCCCGGTTCGGTGACGGAGAAGCTTTACTTTTTCATTGCCGAATACTCTGCCGACGATCGGCGCGGCGACGGTGGCGGCCTGGCGACGGAAGGGGAAGATATCGAGGTGCTGGAGTGGCCGCTGGAAAAAGCGTTGCAGGCTATTCGCGAAGGGGAAATCGTCGATGCGAAAACAATTATGCTGTTGCAGCATCTGGCGCTGAACAGGTCAACGCTACTCGGCTGATAAACAAAACGCCCCGAACCTTGCGGAGCGGGGCGCTTGCCATACAACTTTCAGCGAGCGATTAAGCGCGAACGAAGTCGATGTGGGACAGCTTCGGCTTGAACGGGTGACGCTGAACAGCCTGAGCTTTAACTTTCTCTTCTTTGCCATCAACAACGATGGTCAGAACTTCGTTGTAGAACTCTGCATTGGTCTGCATGTTCCACACTTTGTCGTGATCCAGTTCGATTGCTACTGGCGCAGCTTCGCCGCCATAGATGATGGCCGGGAATTTGTTAGCTGCACGCAGGCGGCGGCTCGCACCCTTACCCTGCTCTTTACGTACTTCTGCGTTGA